>PPYE01029937.1_pt1 | contig 304971 bp, 265 predicted proteins | sample 1559881 | NCBI WGS metagenome assembly PPYE01 (sample SAMN08240022, study PRJNA423297) | Human gut metagenome, whole genome shotgun sequencing project. | reverse complement strand
AAAGGGCGGAACTGTATACAATTATGCCCTTTCAGGGCGCAAATTCAGATTACCGTTTTTTCGTAGGGCGTTGCCCTACACTATATAATTAAGCCCTTTCAGGGCACTCCGTAAAATTTACCGTTTATAGGTTTGCCTTAACAGCATCAATCAATTCCTGATATTCTGCATCAGTCAGATAAACCTTTCCCGGGTTCATTTGGAATATACCTCCATAATCAGGGCCATCCACATACTTAGGAGCTAAATGAAAATGTAGATGAGACAATTTATCCGAGTAAGCACCATAATTAATTTTTTCCGGTTGGAAAGCTTTTTGCATGGCACGAGTGACACGTGCTACATCTGCCATAAAAGCATTACGGTCTTCATCACTCAATTCATTTAAATCGTTCACATGGTCTTTGTAAGCAACAAGACAACGTCCACGATAGGTTTGTTCTTTAAACAGAAACACACGTGACACACTCAATTGCGCTATCTCAATCATCAGATTATGCAGCGTTTCATTGTTCTGGCAATACAGACATTCTTTCGGATCACTCTTCATGATATTATTATTTTAAGTTTTTATCGTTGCAAAAATAAGTATTCCATTCTTATCCGGCTTGTACTTTTTCGTTTTTTTGATCGACTAATTGGTATACATCCTCTTTTTCACCTACCACCCAAACAACATCACCTTCTTCGAGCGGAGCATTTACATCGGGAACCATCAACGTACCGTCTTCACTCTCAACGCCCGCTATCATGCAATGATATTTGTCGCGAATACCCGATTCACGAATCGTTTTACCCAGAAAAACAGAATCACTGTCAATGATAAATTGCTTCAAAGCCATTTCACTCTTTTCATAGACCTCCCAGTCTATCTTCGCTCCATTTTGCATCGCTTCATTAAAGACGCTCAATTGTTCATCTGTTCCTATCACCTGTATCTTATCCATAGGAAACAGTCGGACAGAACCACCCGGAATATTAATACGTCTCTTTCCACGAAGGATAGAAGCCACATGAACTCCAAACTTCTTTCCCAGATTCAGTTCCATCAATGTCTTTCCTGCCCAACAAGATTCACCCGGAATTTCCATATCAGCAAGATGTAAATCATGTGACAACAAACGCCCGGCATATTCCGGTTTTTTCTCTCCCAAATACTCTGCACGTACATCTCTGGAACGAAGATTCTGAAAAAAGCGACGTTCAATCAGTATCGATTGCTTCTTCAGACGGCGAGACCATACCATCAGCAAAACGACAAGTACGGCCACGCCAATAATCAAGCCGATAGACGCCTTAAATAATCCGGAAATAACAAAGATGACAAAAAGCACTGCTATCATAATGCGAATCACGATTGTTGATAACAATGGTGCACGATTAGCACGATTATCATGCCATAAAGTCATAAACTCGACTGAATGATTTTTCTTCACCATGATGGCACGCAAGAAAGGGGCAATACACAGAATGATAAATACGGCTCCTAATAACGACGCCCAGAAATGAGGCAGATTCTCTTTAAAGAATGGCACGACAAAACGAAAAGAAAGTGCAACAATCGATATGCTGACAATTGAATAAACGACCGTAATACGTACCATTGCCAAGATTAGCTTCTTCCACAAATTCTCATGATTGAGTGCTGTTTGCGAACCGGAAGAGTAACGCATCATCATTTTTTTCCATGATTCCGGAAGATGTGCATCTACAAAAGTAGAAGCCGGCTCGGCTAAACGAATCATGTAAGGAGTTAGGAAAGTAGTAATGACAGAGACTGCTACTACTATCGGATACAGAAAATCACTCGTTACATGCAAGGAGACTCCCAAAGAGGCAATAATAAATGCAAATTCACCGATCTGCGTTAAACTAAAGCCGCATTGCATAGCCGTCTTTAATGGTTTTCCGGAAAGTATGACACCGAAAGTACCAAAAACAGACTGCCCCAAAATAACAGCCAAAGTGATTACTATAATAGGAACAGCATATTCTACAATCATTGCCGGATCTACCATCATACCGACCGATACGAAAAAGATAGCTCCGAAAAGGTCCTTAACAGGCTTCACCAGCCGGTCTATGGATTCCGCTTCAATCGTTTCTGCCAAAATAGAGCCCATAATAAATGCACCAAATGCAGCAGAGAAACCTGTATGAGCTGCCATCACTACCATACCAAAGCAAAGCGCCAACGACACAATAAGCAAAGTCTCCTCTCCCATCAATCTCCGGCAGCGCTTTAAGAATTCAGGAATCAAATAAATGCCGACAACAAACCACAGGATAAGGAAAAACAATAATTTGCCGATACTCTCCAACATTTCGGTCCCTTCAAAATTATGGCTGACCGCCATCGTGGAAAGCATCACCATTAATACAATGGCTAAAATATCTTCCAAAATCAAGATACTCAACACTAGTCCGGTAAACTGTTTCTTCCTTAATCCCAAATCGTCAAAAGCTTTATAAATAATAGTGGTAGACGACATCGCAATCATACCACCCAGAAACAGACTGTCCATCCGGTGCCAGCCAAAGCCCATACCGACTCCTATACCCAACAAAATCATACAAAAGATGATGGTACAGGCAGCTATGATGGCAGAACCACCCACCTTGACAATCTTCTTAAAACTAAATTCCAAACCGAGAGCAAACAGTAAGAAAATGACACCAATATCTGCCCATGTCTTAATATTGGCAGTATCCATCACTGAAGGAGTATACGGCATATGCGGACTTGCCAGGAATCCGGCAACTACATATCCCAAGACCAGAGGTTGCTTCAACTTCTTAAACAACAAAGTCATAACACCGGCACAGATCAATATCAGTGCGAGGTCAGCTATAAGAGTAGGTAATTGAGACATTATTTCATCGTATTTGATGACAAAATTATATTATTTCTATGGGATAAACAACATATCTACGGATATGTTTTGCAATAACGTCCTAAAATAAGTTAGCCCCGGATAGAGTCGATACTTATCCGGGGCTATACACAACAACCAGCTTATTTCTTATTTTCTAAAAGGAGGTTTCACTACCACTGCTTTTAACTTCCGACCACGCATATCAATACAGATTTCCGTGCCCACCTTACTATATTCCGGCTTTACATATCCCATACCGATACCAATTTTACGGGTAGGCGACATCGTACCGGAAGTAACCACTCCCACTTGCTCGCCTTCAGCATTTACCAGTTCATAGCCGTGGCGGGGAATCCCGCGGTCAACCATTTCAAAACCAACCAGTTTGCGGGTAACACCTTCCGTTTTCTGTTTTTCCAGCAACGGACGGTTGATAAAATCCTTACCTTCCACAAACTTAGTAATCCAGCCCAGTCCGGCTTCTATCGGAGAAGTAGTATCATCCAAGTCATTACCATACAGACAGAAGCCCATTTCCAACCGAAGTGTATCACGAGCTCCCAAACCGATAGGTTTAATGCCGTATTCCTCACCAGCTTCAAAAACCGCTTTCCATATACGATCAGCAACAGACGGATAGAAATAAAGTTCGAAACCTCCCGCACCGGTATAACCCGTATTGGAGATTATCACATTCTCTTCACCTGCAAACGTTCCAACTTTAAATGTATAATATGGAATAGAAGCAAGATCAATGTCCGTCAACTTTTGCAGAGCTAGAACAGCCTTCGGGCCCTGTACAGCGAGTTGAGCTATGTTGTCCGAAGAGTTTTCCAACTCGGCCCCTTCTGTATTGTGAGAAACACACCAGTTCCAGTCTTTTTCCATATTGGCAGCGTTGACTACCAGCATGTATTTTTCCGGCTCGTACTGATACACCAGCAAATCATCTACAATACCTCCCTCTTCATTTGGAAAACAGGTATATTGTATTTTACCCGGAGCCAGTGCCGCCACATTATTGGAAGTTATTTTCTGCAGAAAGGCTAATGCATGTGGACCTTTCACCCAAAATTCTCCCATGTGCGACACATCAAATACACCGACACTTTGACAAACAGTCAGATGTTCGTCAATGATACCGGAGTACTCAATAGGCATATTATAACCTGCAAACTCGTGCATTTTAGCACCGAGCATGATATGTTTCTCTGTAAACGGAGTGGTTTTCATTATTTTAAAGTATTAAGTATTAATCAAGTATTAAGTTTTAAGTATTAAGTATTACCTGTGTTTACCCCCTTTTTTATTTGGAAGCTACCAGTTCAGCTATTTTCACGATCACTTTCATGGCCTTCTCCATATTCTGAACAGGTACGAATTCGTAACGTCCGTGGAAATTCAGACCACCGGCAAAGATATTCGGACAAGGCAATCCTTTGAAAGAGAGCTGCGCACCATCCGTACCTCCACGAATCGGTTTTACGTTCGGTTTCACGCCAACGGCTTCCATAGCTGCAAAAGCAGTATCGATGATGTGCATTACCGGTTCTATTTTCTCACGCATATTATAATACTGGTCGCGCAGTTCGAGTGTCGCAGTACCAGCTCCATATTCAGCGTTCATTTGAGCTACCAGACGTTCTATCTCTTTTTTACGGTTCTCAAATTTTGCACGGTCATGATCGCGGATGATATAAGACACAGTGCTTTGCTCCACATCCCCCTGAATACCGATCAAATGATAGAATCCTTCATAGCCGGTCGTATGTTCCGGTCTTTCCTGTGAGGGAAGCATCGTGATAAACTGATTGGCAAGATAGATAGAGTTAATCATCTTATCCTTGGCATATCCCGGATGCACATTACGTCCTTTAAAGGTTATTTTTGCGGCAGCGGCATTAAAGTTCTCAAACTCCAACTCCCCTACTTCACCTCCATCCATCGTATATCCCCATTCGCAACCGAATTTCTCTACATCGAATTTATGAGCACCTTCACCGATTTCTTCGTCAGGATTGAAGCCGATACGGATTTTACCGTGCTTGATTTCGGGATGTTCCTTCAGATAAACCATCGCTGATACAATTTCCGCGATACCGGCTTTGTCGTCGGCACCGAGCAACGTTTTTCCGTTGGTTACAATCAAGTCTTCTCCCTTATGATCCAGCAATTCCGGGAATTGTGATGGAGAAAGGACTACATTCTCTTCAGCACAAAGCACAATATCCGAACCGTCATACTTTTCCACAATGCGCGGAGTGACATCTTTACCCGTCATATCAGGACTTGTATCCATGTGGGCAATAAACCCGATAGTGGGTACTTCTTTATTTATATTGGCAGGAAGTGTAGCAAAAAGATAGCCATGCTCATCCAAAGTAATATCTTCCAATCCCAAAGATTCCAACTCTTTTTTCAAGTATTCAGCAAAAATCATCTGCTTCGGAGTACTTGGAGTAAGCCCTGTCGATTCATCAGATTGTGTATCGAAGCTTACATACTTTAAAAATCTGTCTACTAAAGTCATATTGTTTTAATTACAAGTTACTAATTACAATTTACAAATTGATAGTTTATAGTGCCGTAAAGGTAAAAAAAGAGCCGTGAATTACAAAGCAATTCACGGCTCTTTTTATTGTATACTTTTATCCGGATACTTAAATATCCTATTTGACTACTTTAAAAATGGCTGCTACCATCAAAGCAATGTGTACAAACCTTGCATTTAGGTAATCCGATAGCCTCAATCAGCGTTTCCAGTGTATTAAACTTCAATGAACTGAGACCGAAACGCTCTGCAATAATACTAACCATCTTATCGTATTCCGGAGAACCGGTAGTAGCATATTTCTCCAGGTTCTTATTCTCATCCCCTTCCAGTTCCTTGATAATACGACGGGTAATCAACTCCAATGCATTTTTAGAAGCCGAAAAACCAACAAACGGACAAGCATAAATCAATGGCGGACAAGCGATACGCATGTGCACCTCCTTTGCTCCGTAATCATACAGAATCTTCACATTGTCACGTAATTGAGTTCCCCGCACGATTGAATCGTCACAGAACAACAAACGTTTATTTTGCAGCATGGCACGGTTGGGAATCAACTTCATCTTAGCAACAAGCGAACGCATCTCCTGATTGCTCGGAGTGAAGCTACGAGGCCATGTCGGTGTATATTTTGAAATAGCACGATGGTAAGGAACCCCCTTTCCTTCGGCATATCCTAAAGCCATACCCACTCCCGAATCAGGAATACCGCAAGCACAATCCACTTCCGATTCATCTGTCTGTCCCATTTTCAATCCGCTGGTGAAACGCACTTCCTCTACATTCTTTCCTTCATAACAAGAAGTCGGGAAACCGTAGTACACCCACAAAAACGAGCAAATCTGCATATCCTCATTGGGCTTGCGAAGCTGGTCAACATGATCGTCATACATACGGACAATCTCACCGGGACCTAAATATCTCTCAATCTCATAATCCAGATTCGGAAAACTGGACGATTCGCTCGTTGCAGCATAAGCACCGTCTTTCCTTCCAATCACCACCGGAGTACGTCCCCATCGGTCACGGGCAGCGATGATACTACCATCTTCCGTCAGAAGCAACATCGAACAAGAACCCTTAATGTGCTTAAACACATTTTCGATACCTTCCACAAAAGTTCTGCCTTGTATAATAAGTAATGCGATAAGTTCCGTCTGGTTGGTGTTGCTCGAACTAAGTTCGGCGAAGTGCATGTTTTGACTGAGAAGTTCTTCTTCCAATTCCTGGATATTGACTATTTTAGCGACTGTGACAATGGCGAAGCGCCCGAGGTGAGAATTGATGATGATAGGTTGTGCGTCTGTGTCGCTAATGATGCCGATGCCGGCGTTTCCTTTGAATTTGTCCAGTTCTCCTTCAAACTTGGTTCGGAAATAAGTACTTTCCAAATTGTGAATGGAGCGTATAAAACCTTTTTCCTCACTGTATGTTGCGAGTCCTCCTCGCTTGGTACCCAGATGTGAGTTATAATCTGTGCCGTAGAATAAATCAGTCACGCAGCTAGTTTTCGAGACTGTTCCGAAAAAACCTCCCATGTTGTTCTCTTTATTGATGATGTTTTAAAAAAGATGGCGCAAAAGTACAAAAAAGAATTCGTCCTATAAAAAAAGCGCTCCGCAAAGTTTTAGTTTTCTTTGCGAAGCACAACTAATATTTATTAAAAAGCGGGGAATCCGGAAACAATCTTTTTACCGGAATCTTATTTCCATTTCTTGATCGTTTTCAAGTCAGCGGGAGTTGCTTCAATCAAACTTACTGCAAATCCTCCGCTACGTGCCAGCTTCACAGACATCTTATTCTTGTTTGTAACAAGTCCTTTTTTTATCTGGTAAGAAGTAGGATTCTTTTCAAAATCCGCCTCCTTTCCGTCAGCATAAAGAGTAGCTACATATTGTTTTCCCGGTTCGAGAAAATCAAGTGTAAAAGCAGAAGTACGGGGATTCTCATCGGTGATACCACCTACAAACCAGTTATCAGTACCTTTTGCCTTACGTGCTACGGTAATATAATCTCCCGGTTCCGCTTCCAGATACTTGCTGTCATCCCAATCAACGGCTACATCCTTGATAAATTGAAATGCATCCATGTGACGTTCGTAACTCTCCGGAAGGTCGGCTGCCATTTGCAAAGGACTGTACATCGTTACATAAAGTGCCAACTGTTTTGCCAAAGTTGTACGTACAAAACTGTGGTCGCCTGACAGGAAAGAAAGTTTTGTATCAAAGATACCCGGTGTATAATCCATCGGTCCACCAATCTGACGGGTGAAAGGAAGCAAGGTGGTATGGAACGGCTTATTCCCTGCAAAGGCTTCATATTCCGTGCCACGAGCCGATTCATTACCGATCAGATTCGGATATGTGCGACATAATCCTGTCGGACGGGTTGCTTCGTGAGCATTTACACAGATCTTATATTCGGCCGCTTTTTCCACCGCATATAAATAATGATTGTTCATCCACTGTCCGTAATGATGTTCTCCACGCGGAATAATATTACCTACATACCCGCTCTTCACAGCATTGTATCCGTTATCTATCATAAACTGATAGGCTTTATCAAGATGGCGCTCGTAGTTACGTACAGAAGCGGAAGTCTCGTGATGCATCATCAGCTTCACTCCTTTTTCCTTTGCATACGCATTGAGCATCTTCACGTCAAAATCAGGATACGGAGTTACGAAATCAAAGACATAATCCTTCGAATTTCCGAACCAGTCTTCCCAGCCTTCATTCCAGCCTTCCACTAAGATCTGGTCGAATCCATGCTCTGAAGCAAAGTCAATGTAACGCTTCACTTTGTCATTATTGGCTGCATGACGCCCGCTCGGTTTTGTTTGGGAATAATCCGTCTGTCCCAGTTTCACAGAATAAACATCATCCGTGTACGACCAGGAACTTTTTCCGGTAATCATTTCCCACCACACACCGATGTATTTCACCGGCTTAATCCAGGAAACATCTTCGTAGGCACAAGGTTCATTCAAGTTCAAAGTCAATTTGGAAGCCAGAATATCACGAGCATCATCACTGACAATCACCGTGCGCCAGGGTGAACGGCAAGGCGTTTGCATATAACCTTTATCCCCTTTTGCATCAGGAGTCAGCCATGATTCAAAAATCAGGTTCTGATCGTCAAGGTTCAGATGCATACAAGAATAATCAACCAAAGCCGCTTCATGCAGATTGATATACAACCCGTCGGCTGTCTTCATTTGCAAAGATGTCTGCACACCTGTTGGTGAAAAAGGAGTTTGAGAAGCATTTGGAGTAATTGCCCCTTGCAACAATCCGCGAATCTCTGAAAGCTTGGATTCGGTATAGTCATATTCCTGCGTATCATAATCGCCTGGAATCCAGAATGCCGTATGATCGCCGGCCATAGCAAACTGCGAATGTTCTTCTTTTATAACGAAGTAATTCAGATTCTTTTGCTGCGGGAACTCATAGCGGAACCCCAAGCCATCATTATAAAGACGAAAACAAATAATCAGATTACGATCTTGCGCCTTTTGATTCAGGGTAACAGCCATTTCATTATAATGGTTGCGGATCGATTTCACCTCTCCCCACACCGGTTCCCATGTTTCATCAAAAGCAGAAGTTTTAATATCGGCCAGAGTGAATCCATTCATCAGTCCGGGATCATTTTTCAATTCCAGTCCCAGTTTCGAAGGTTTAATCACCTCTTTTCCTTTATAAGAGAGTTCATACACCGGTTCTCCTTGCATGTTGACAGAGAAATTAAGTTTTAATTGTCCGTCAGGAGAAGTGATACTTTCGGCCTTTGCTGATGTGCCGAAGAAAAAAGAGAGCAACAGGCAGACCCACATTGCAGTTCCTATTTTCATGTTCTTCATGATATAAATGAGTTAGTTAATAATCGTATGGCAAAGATAGACCGGAAATCCAAGTAGTGTTTTTCTTTATAAAGAAAATATAGAGGAATACAGATTCAAAAACGAAATAAGTACTTAATAATAAAACAGATAACACATTTTGTCTCCCCCCCAAAATATAGTGTCTATGGTGATTAAATTAAAAGGATTAAATATGAATATTGCATAATCTTTCTATATTTGCAGATTATTATCTCAATCACATCAACAAACATTTTATTATTTATATGACACAACACCTTAGTTTATCCCGGAGGCTTCCAACAATTCGAAAAGGATTTTGAAGCCGCCTACAAATAATATCAATCTTTCAATCAAATGAGTAAAGAAGTTATCTATATCTTTATCGGTGGAGGAACTGGTAGTGCACTACGTTATTTTATCCAGTTGTTAATGCACGAACGAATCGTCCCTTATCATTTTCCATGGGCCACTTTCACGGTCAATCTTCTCGGCAGTTTTCTCATCGGTCTGTTCTATGCTCTTTCAGAGCGATTCCACCTTCCGTTCGAGGTCCGTTTGTTTCTGACAACGGGTTTATGTGGAGGTTTCACAACGTTCTCTACTTTCTCCAGTGATGGCGTAGGTCTGCTGAAAGGAGAATTTTACGGAGCATTTGTTCTATATACATTATTAAGTATAGGAATAGGATTAGCCGCAACGTTAGCCGGCGGATATGTGGGAAAACAGATTTAATAATTCGAATATAAATCCTACCTTTACGGCATGATTAAAAGAAACCCAACCAAACCCGTCCGCGTTGTTCCTCCCATGATGGAAGAACAGGAAGTCAGTACTATTACCCTACAGGAATGGCTCGACAGAGAAGAAACCGTCTCTCATCTTTTATTCTGCAAAGGAAAAGAAGAAGGCATCGACAAATCTTACAAAAGTTTCAAAAACTGCACCTTTCAGCATCAGACATTCAGCGAATGTAAATTCCGTTCCTCTCAACTGAGCGATGTCAGGTTCGAGAACTGCGACCTATCCAACATTTCTTTTGCTGAAAGTTCGCTCTACCGGGTAGAATTCATTTCCTGCAAACTATTGGGTACCAATTTATCGGAAACAACGATGAATCACGTCTTGCTGCATGACTGCAACGCAGGTTATATCAATCTGGCTATGAGTAAAATGAACCAGGTACGTTTTGCACACAGCCAGCTCCGCAACGGAAGTCTGAACGACTGCCGTTTTTCATCCGTCGCATTTGAGAGTTGCGATCTCGTAGAAGCCGATTTTTCACACGCTCCGCTTCGCGGAATAGATTTGCGCACTTCCCGTATCAGCGGAATCACGCTTAACATCAGCGATCTGAAAGGGGCTGTCATCACTTCCCTGCAAGCAATGGATTTGCTTCCACTGTTAGGGGTTATTATCGAAGATTAAAATCCTGCAAATTCACCCCGCCGCACTCAAACAAAAAGCATCGTCCCGTTGTTATAGTATAAGGTTGGACTAACGACATATAGGGAATAGGCACAAAAAGAATACCTATTTATAGTGATTTCTCACTCCCCGTCAAGTCCGTACTTTTGCAGAAATCTTATTCAAAAACAATAGAAACGATGAAAATTGAAAAAATTGTAGCTCGAGAAATTCTCGATTCAAGAGGTAACCCCACAGTAGAAGTTGACGTAGTATTGGAATCCGGCATTATGGGACGTGCATCTGTGCCGTCAGGTGCTTCCACAGGTGAACACGAAGCATTGGAACTTCGCGATGGTGACAAACAGCGCTATGGTGGAAAAGGAGTACAAAAAGCGGTTGATAATGTAAATAAAATCATCGCTCCGAAACTGATTGGTATGTCTTCACTCAATCAGAGAGGTATCGACTACACAATGCTGGCATTGGACGGCACTAAGACTAAATCGAATTTAGGTGCTAACGCTATTCTCGGTGTATCTCTTGCCGTAGCTAAAGCTGCTGCCAACTATCTGGATCTTCCTCTATACCGCTATATCGGTGGAACAAATACGTATGTAATGCCTGTACCGATGATGAACATCATCAACGGTGGTTCACATAGCGATGCTCCGATCGCATTCCAGGAATTTATGATCCGTCCCGTAGGTGCTCCTTCTTTCAGAGAAGGTCTGCGCATGGGTGCTGAAGTATTCCACGCTTTAAAGAAAGTCTTGAAAGACCGTGGCCTTAGCACTGCTGTAGGTGATGAAGGTGGTTTCGCACCTAACCTCGAAGGTACAGAAGATGCTTTGAATTCTATTCTGGCCGCTATCAAAGCAGCAGGATACGAACCGGGCAAAGACGTTATGATCGGTATGGACTGTGCTTCTTCCGAATTCTACCACGATGGTATTTACGATTATACCAAGTTTGAAGGTGAAAAAGGTAAGAAACGCACTTCCGCAGAACAAGTTGACTATCTGGAAGAACTAATCAACAAATTCCCTATCGACTCTATCGAAGACGGTATGAACGAAAACGACTGGGAAGGCTGGAAAAAGCTGACCGAACGCATCGGCAACCGTTGCCAGTTGGTAGGTGACGACCTGTTCGTAACCAACGTAGATTTCCTTGCAATGGGTATCGAAAAAGGCTGTGCCAACTCTATCCTGATTAAAGTAAACCAAATCGGTTCGCTGACAGAAACACTGAACGCTATCGAAATGGCTCACCGTCATGGATACACTACTGTTACTTCTCACCGTTCGGGTGAAACAGAAGATGCTACTATCGCCGATATCGCAGTAGCTACTAACAGCGGACAGATCAAGACAGGTTCTTTAAGCCGCTCAGACCGTATGGCTAAATACAATCAGTTACTCCGCATTGAAGAGGAACTGGGAGATTTGGCTGTATATGGTTACAAGAGAATTAAATAATTCAATATTCTCTTACTTGAATAATTCATCCCCGGACAATTAGATTATCCGGGGATTTTTACATATTAACCATTCACTAAATCTTTTTGCATTGTAAGAAAACTAGCTTCACTAAGCATCAATAAATATCTCCAATATTTTGCGAATTGAATTAATAAGGCTACATTTGCAACGTCTAACATATTAACAGACGGTGGGGAAACCTGCCTACTATCGCAGCGAGCATTTTTATGTTCGTATGTGAACTCTTATATGGGCGGTTTCGTCCCCCCATAGAGAGTGTTAATGCACCTCTAAACCTGCCGTCGGTATGTTAGACAATGGGACAGGCGAAACCGCTTTTTTATTAGCACTTCTTCCTCTCCCATCAATCTATTATTCATCTTTTAAATTCTAATGATTATGGAAAACAGTCAATTAAAAGACTTACAGGAAGAGGTTTCAGAAGCTACGAAACAGTATATCCTGACTACATTCAATTCTGAAAATGGAATGAAAACGTATTATTTGCAGATGTCAAACATAATACGCTCTGCGCACATTAATCCTCCCATTGACACCGAATACAACAGTTTAAAAAAGCTAAGCAAAAAGCTCAAGCAATATTGTACTTTCATTCAAACACTTGGCGAACATGAATGGGACAAGGGAATAGCCGATATTCAGAAAGCATTAGGCATTTATCTAATGCAAAATAACATCGAAAGTAAAGAACGCAAACAAACGAACCAAGAAATTGCCTCTCAACTGCAATTCATCGTTTTTCTCTCCGGGAATATAAATATCATCAAGCAACTTCATGGAATATTGCAACGCCATTTATCCAATGTGATGCTTTTACTCAGATCCTATCCTGAGCATAATATACAAGAATGAATAACAATAATGAATCAAAAAGAAACTTTTTGAGCCTCTTGTCGGATTCGAACCAACGACCCCGAGATTACAAATCACGTGCTCTGGCCAACTGAGCTAAAGAGGCGGGTGGGTAAGCTATCTATATCGCGCCGCTACAACCAACTACCTTTGCTGCGATCAAGCCCTGGAGGATTCGAAGGGAGCTGGCCGTATAGGACTTACCCGTTTTGCGGTTGCAAAGGTAGACATTTTTATGTATTCTGCAATAGCTGCAGACAACTTTTTTACTAACAAAAGACTAACAGGCTACATTTCAGGCAATTAAAATTGCAAAAAAATATTCAGACAGCAACTTCCTCTGCTTTATTAACTTTAACAACCAGATTTCCCCTACCAACCGATATTATTTGTACCTTTGTGCGCAATTTATAAATGAAGATGACAGAGAACAGAAGCTATTTACAAAAATATGCCATGCATTTTGGCACGTATATGGGAATCTACTGGATATTGAAGTTCATATTATTTCCGCTGGGATTCCACATACCTTTCCTTTCGCTCTTATTTGTAATCCTGACATTATCCGTACCTTTCATCGGATATCACTATGCGAAAATGTACCGGGATAAGATTTGCGGAGGAAGTATCCAATTTTCACATGCCATGCTCTTTACCATATTTATGTATATGTTTGCTTCTCTGCTGGTAGCTGTGGCTCACTACGCCTATTTCCAATTCATCGATCATGGATTTATCATCAACTCTTACATCCAGTTGTGGGACGAACTGATGACCAACACCCCGGCTCTGATAGAAAACAAAGAAGTTATAAAAGAAACAATAGATACCGCCCGTTCACTTACTTCCATCAATATCACCATGCAACTATTGTCATGGGATGTATTTTGGGGAAGTATCCTGGCCATTCCCACCGCATTGATGGTAATGAAAAAGGCCAAACCGGAAAATGACGGAGTGTCTCAATCGTAATTTATAATTCGTAAGTAATTAGTAATAAAAAAATGGATATATCAGTTGTAATCCCATTATTCAATGAAGAAGAGTCACTACCCGAACTCTATGCTTGGATAGAACGGGTAATGCAAGCCAACGGATTCTCATTCGAAGTGATTTTCGTTAACGATGGAAGTACCGACCATTCATGGGAAGTGATCGAAAAGTTTAAAGCTCAATCGGAACATGTAAAAGGTATCAAATTCCGCCGTAACTACGGTAAATCACCTGCACTCTACTGTGGATTCGCTGAAGCGGAAGGAAACGTAGTCATAACGATGGATGCGGACCTACAAGATAGCCCAGACGAAATCCCCGAACTTTACCGGATGATTACAAAGGATGGCTACGACCTGGTATCCGGCTGGAAGCAAAAGAGATATGATCCAATTTCAAAGACACTGCCCACCAAGTTGTTTAATGCTACTGCCCGCAAAGTATCAGGCATCAAAAACCTGCACGACTTCAACTGCGGATTGAAAGCCTATCGCAAAGAGGTCGTAAAACATATCGAAGTGTACGGTGAGATGCATCGTTATATACCTTATTTGGCAAAGAACGCCGGATTCAAGAAAATCGGTGAAAAGGTGGTACACCACCAGGCGCGTAAATACGGCACAACAAAATTCGGACTGAACCGTTTCGTAAACGGGTATCTGGATTTACTCTCTCTTTGGTTCCTCTCCAGATTCGGCATCAAGCCGATGCATTTCTTCGGACTGTTGGGATCATTGATGTTTCTGATAGGAATGATTTCTGTCATCATCGTAGGTGCCAGTAAACTATATGCCATGTACAACGGTCTCCCCTACCGACTGGTGACCGACTCTCCCTATTTCTATTTGTCACTTACGGCAATGATTATAGGTACGCAATTATTCTTAGCCGGATTCCTTGGCGAACTCATCTCGCGCAATGCACCGGAACGGAATAACTATCAGATAGAAAAGAAAATTTGATTCACATTCAATAAACTGACTATGAAGAATTTAATTCGTATCTTTCTCATATTGACTATCATTGGCGGTGCAGTCAGCTTACACAGTGCCTGCTCGGATGAGAACGATTGCTCATTGGCAGGACGTCCGATGATGTACTGCACAATATATACCATTAATCCGGATAACCCTACTATTGCATTAAAAGACACGCTTGATTCATTAACAATCACAGCATTAGGCACCGACTCTATCATTCTGAACAATGAAAAGAATGTGCATACCCTGATGTTACCACTACGATACACAAGTGACACTACTGTGTTCATATTCAGATACGATCCCAAACGTAGAGAAAAAGATTTTGACACATTATACATTGTACAACAAAATACTCCTTATTTCCAGTCCATGGAATGTGGTTATATGATGAAACAAAATATAATCAGCGCTAAATTTGGAAAACCGGGAAGACCGGGTAACCCTCCTCCCTATGGCAACGGGCAGCCGGACCAGATAGATTCTCTTCATATAAAAAATAAAGAAGCCAATACAAATGAAATCGAGAACTTGCAGATATTCTATAATTATCGGCCAGAACGCACACCTGATGAAACGACTAATTAGTCTGCTTCTGCTCTTTTGCATTGGGCTTCCGTTGCTGGCACAACAGCAACGTCCGGCGCAAACGCCCAAAAGAGATCAGAAGAAAAAAGAGGTTGCCGAGATAGATACCATTCCGCTCTACAATGGTACGTATGTCGGTGTGGATTTATATGGCGTTGGAAGCAAGCTGCTGGGAGGCGACTTTATGAGTTCTGAAGTCAGCGTAGCCGTTAACCTCAAGAATAAATTCATCCCTACTATTGAGTTTGGTATGGGAGGAACAGATACCTGGAGCGAAACAGGCATACACTATAAGAGCAAAATGGCCCCATTCTTCCGAATCGGTGTGGACTACAACACCATGGCAAAGAAAAAAGAGAAGAATAGCTACTTGTATGCAGGACTTCGCTATGCATTCAGTTCATTTAAATATGATGTTTCCACAATGCCGGCAGATGATCCTATCTGGGGAGATGTAATAGGTAACCCCAGTTTGGAAGACGGTTATTGGGGAGGAAGTGTGCCATTCAGCCATCTGGGTATGAAAGGATCGGTGCAATGGCTGGAAATCGTTTTAGGCGTCAAAGTACGTATTTACAAAAACTTCAACATGGGATGGTCGGTACGTATGAAATACAAAACCAAAGCATCTACCGGAGAATATGGAGACCCATGGTACGTGCCCGGTTACGGAAAGTTTAAATCAAATAACATGGGAATCACTTATTCCCTTATTTATAAATTGCCTCTTTAGAATACAATGACAGGACTAGAGATTTGGCTGCTTGCAATAGGTCTGGCGATGGATTGTTTCGCTGTCTCAATTGCAAGCGGTATTATTTTGAAACGTACCCGTTGGAAACCCATGCTAATCATGGCTTTTGCTTTCGGCTTTTTTCAGGCAATCATGCCATTTATCGGATGGATGTGTGCAAAGACATTCAGTCATCTTATAGAAAGTGTAGACCATTGGATTGCTTTCGCGATCCTTGCCTTCTTAGGCGGACGAATGATTTTAGAATCTTTCAAAGAAGAAGAATGTTGTAAACTGTTCAATCCGGCAAATCCGAAAGTGGTATTGACTATGGCAATAGCCACAAGTATTGATGCATTGGCAATCGGCATTTCCTTTGCCTTTCTGGGAGTTCAGGACTATACCGAAATCCTTCCTCCTATCAGCATCATCGGGTTTGTTTCATTTGTCATGTCACTCATCGGTCTGATCTTTGGTATCCAATGTGGCTGCGGCATCGCCCGGAAACTGAAAGCAGAGTTATGGGGAGGTATCATTCTAGTCATTATCGGACTAAAGATATTAATTGAACATTTATTTCTTCAATAAAACGAGTTTTCTTATCAAATAGAAGAGCGTATGAAAACAAAAAAAAGTTTCCTTTGGCTGGCTTTCCTGATTTTGGCAACTATCTGGATATTAGTCAGACATAATCAACAAGTTGGCTATTACAGTGTCAAAGGTTTGGTGTTTGGGACAGTATATAAAATTACTTATCAGCATGACGGTGACTTAAAACCGGAAATAGAAGCTGAACTAAAACGCTTCGACCAATCTTTATCGCCATTCAATGACAGTTCTGTTATCAGTCGCGTCAACCGCAATGAAGAGCTGGTGACTGATAGTTTTTTCCAGAAATGCTTCCATCGCTCGATGGAAATTTCCCGCGAGACAAAGGGTGCTTTCGACATTACAGTAGCCCCTCTTGCCAATGCTTGGGGATTCGGTTTCAAAAAAGGTGCTTTTCCTGATTCATTAATGATAGACAGTCTGTTACAAATCACCGGATATGAAAAAGTGAAAATGGATAACGGCAAAGTTATCAAACAGGATCCTCGTACTATGTTAAGTTGTAGTGCCGTGGCCAAAGGGTATTCGGTAGACGTAATTGCACAACTGCTCGACCGTAAGGGAATAAAAAACTATATGGTAGATATAGGCGGCGAGGTGGTAGTGAAAGGGAAAAATCCTTCCAAAGGCTTATGGCGCATTGGAATCAATAAGCCCATCGACGATTCACTGGCCGTAAACCAAGACTTACAGACAATTCTTGAGATAACAGATTTAGGCTTGGCTACTTCCGGAAACTATCGCAATTATTATTATAAGGATGGGAAGAAATACGCCCATACGATTGACCCTAGAACTGGCTATCCGGTACAACACAATATCTTGTCCTCTACGGTAATCGCCAAAGACTGTATGACTGCCGACGCCCTTGCCACCGCCTTCATGGTGATGGGACTGGAAGAAGCGGAAGCTTTCTGCAAAGCGGATACAACGATTGACGCCTACTTTATTTATAGTGGAGAAAATGGAGAGTTCAAGACTTATTATACGGAGGGAATGAAAAAATACATAACTACTCCGTAATATATATATATATTATACAAACAGAGGTTCTACTTGAGTAAAACAGAACCTCTATTCAATTGGCAAATATCTATTTCATAAACACGAAATACACTGCTGCAATCAGACAAATAAATGCAGCCAGATGATTCCAATGTAAAGCCTCACCTTTAAAGAAGATGGTAGTGAACACTGTAAAAATAACAAGTGTTATTACCTCTTGAATGACTTTTAGTTGCATCAATGAAAACGGGCCTCCATTGCCTATAAAGCCAATGCGATTGGCCGGTATCTGACAGGAATATTCAAAAAAGGCGATCGCCCAGCTGAACGCAATCACACCGATCAGCGGAAGAGCTGCGAACCAACTGTACTCCTGTTTCATCTTTAAATGTCCGTACCAAGCAAATGTCATAAAGACATTAGATACAATCAGTAACAAAATGGTATAGAATCCTTTCATAACAATCTATTCAAATTAATCTATTTTATCTGGTAATAATTCCTCCTGTACATTAGTCATACTGCTCCAAAGGCTATAACGAGCTTCCGGGTTCATCGCTTCCAACTGCCGTAAAATTCCTTTCATATCACTCCGGCTGGACTGCGATTCATAAGGACAATTCTTCATTTGCTTCTGATAATGACGCAAAGCTGCCAATTCTACCAAATCAGCTTCATGGACCAGACACATCGGACGAATAATTGTCATATCAAACTTCTTCATCATCAACCGAGGCGGCATTGTACTGAAAGCTCCCTGATAAGTGATATTCATCAATAAAGTTTCCAAAATATCATCCATATGGTGACCGAGAGCGATTTTATTGCATCCGTGTTCCTTGGCAACTGTGAACAGGGCTTTCCGACGGTTCCATGAACAGAGGAAGCAGGGAGATTTACGTGTGTCGGTAGCAGGATCAAAAGCTGTCTCATACTGCACAAAGGGAACTCCATACGTCTCACAGTGCGCTTTCAAATATTCCGTATCACTCTGATAAGGAATATTCTTCATCACTACATGGACGGCAACGACAGAAAAGCGAGGTTTATAGATACGTGCGCGTCTCCCCAACAGTTCCACAAGCGCCAACGAATCTTTTCCTCCCGATAGTCCGATAAGGATTTTGTCTCCTTCTTCTATCAATCCATATTGCACCACTCCTTTGCTAAACCGCCGTTCAATGCGGCGAATGGTTTTCTCTTCTTCCGTAAATTGTGTCATATCTTTAAAAATCGGCTGCAAAAGTAAGCGAAAAGAATGATTTAAAGAAGAATTAACATAATAGAATCACTGAAAAAGGGTTTATTTCTAATAAATTTGTACTTTTGAACAATTGATAAATGGACCGGTGCCCGAAAGCAGCGATGTTTTCAATCTACCCGTCACTCATAAACGCTCAAAACGATGAAAGGAAAATATATTCTATTTTTAATTTGCAGCCTCTTCCTTTGCGAAGTCTCTGCACAAACGTTGGAACAGGCACGCACCTTATTTACCAAAGGTGAGTACGAACAAGCCAAACCAGTTTTTAAGAAGTATACTAAATCACAACCGTCGAACGGGAATTATAATTATTGGTATGGCGTATGTTGCCTGAAAACCGGAGAGGCGGAAGAGGCGGTGAAACCTCTTGAAATAGCGGTAAAGAAACGTATCACCGGTGGACAACTCTATTTGGGACAAGCATATAATGAGACGTACCGCTTCGAAGATGCCGTGAACTGCTTTGAAGAATACATCGCAGACTTAAGTAAACGCAAGAAACCGACGGAAGAAGCGGAGAAACTTCTGGAGAAAAGCAAATCTGACCTTCGTATGTTGAAGGGGGTTGAGGAAGTATGTATCATCGACAGTTTCGTTGTGGACAAAGCAACTTTCCTGAACGCTTACAAGATCAGCGAAGAATCGGGCAAACTGTTTACTTTCAATGAATTCTTCAAGACAGAAGGAGATCATCCGGGAACTGTTTATGAAACAGAAATCGGAAATAAAATTTATTATAGCGAAAAGGGCGAGAAAGGTAATCTTGATATCTTTTCAAAGAACAAGTTGTTGAATGAATGGAGTGACGGACGTCCGTTACCGGGTAGTATCAATGCTTCCGGGAATGCGAATTATCCGTTTGTTCTATCGGATGGAGTCACCGTTTATTACGCCAGCGATGGCGAGGGATTGGGTGGCTATGATATTTTTGTCACTCGCTACAACACGAATACCGACACTTATCTTGTTCCGGAAAATGTGGGTATGCCGTTCAACTCGCCGTACAACGATTATATGTACGTCATCGATGAATACAACAACCTCGGATGGTTTGCTTCCGACCGTTTCCAACCGGAAGGAAAGGTATGTATTTATGTATTCATCCCTAACACTTCCAAACAGACTTATAATTATGAAGCAATGGAGCAGCAAGAGATCATTCGTCTGGCACAGATTCATTCGCTGAAAGAAACCTGGACGGATAAACAAGCGGTTACCGAAGCACTGCAACGATTGAAAGCTGCTATCAGTCATAAGCCCAAAGAACGCCGTGCCATGGACTTTGAGTTTGTCATTGACGACCATACGACTTACTATCTGATGAGCGACTTTAAATCCGCAAAAGCCAAGACACTTTTCCAACGCTATCAGCAGATGGAAAAAGACTATTATCAACAAGAAGAAAAGCTGAACGGCCTTCGTCAACAATATGCCGGTGCCAACCAACAGGGAAAAGCCAAAATGGCTCCTGCCATTCTCGACCTCGAAAAGCGGATACTGCAAATGTCCGAAGAACTCGATGCTCTCGAAGTGAATGTACGTAATGCAGAAAAAACAAAATAAATAATAACTCTGAACTATGGATATACTCATTATCGCCGTTCTCATTATTGCCGCAGTCATACTGTTTCTGGTAGAACTGTTCGTCATCCCGGGCATTAGTCTGGCCGGAATTTCTGCATTGGTTTGCATCCTGTATGCCAACTACTATGCATTCACCAATTTAGGTATGGCAGGAGGATTTGTCACTCTTGGCATATCAACGGTTGCCTGTATCGGATCCCTGATTTGGTTTATGCGATCGAAAATGCTGGACAAACTGGCGTTGAAAAAAGATATCGATTCAAAAGTAGACCGTAGCGCAGAAGATAGCGTCAAAGTGGGTGATATAGGAATCAGTACTACCCGCCTGGCACAAATCGGTTATGCCGAGATTAACGGAAAAATTGTAGAGGTAAAGTCAATAGACGGGTTCCTCAATGAGAAGACTCCGATAATCGTAAGCCGGATCACCGACGGTACAATCATGGTTGAGAAACACAAAGAATAATATTCACTTAATAAAAACATCAATGGAATCATCTTTCTACTTGCCTATCTTTCTGATAGCCGGAGGTATTATCTTCTTGATAATATTTTTCCATTACGTGCCGTTCTTCCTTTGGTTGTCGGCTAAAGTTTCGGGAGTTAACATCTCGCTGATACAACTATTCTTAATGCGTATACGTAACGTTCCGCCGTATATCATCGTTCCGGGAATGATCGAAGCCCACAAAGCCGGTCTGAAAAATATCACCCGCGACGAACTGGAAGCCCATTATCTGGCTGGCGGACACGTAGAAAAGGTAGTTCACGCCTTAGTATCGGCATCGAAAGCCAACATCGAATTGCCTTTCCAGATGGCTACTGCTATCGACCTGGCAGGACGTGACGTATTCGAAGCTGTACAGATGTCTGTAAACCCGAAAGTGATTGATACTCCTCCTGTAACGGCTGTTGCGAAAGACGGTATCCAGTTGATAGCTAAGGCTCGTGTTACAGTACGTGCCAATATCCGCCAGCTGGTCGGTGGTGCAGGTGAAGATACGATCCTTGCCCGTGTAGGTGAAGGTATCGTTTCGTCTATCGGTTCTTCTGAAAACCATAAATCGGTATTGGAGAATCCGGATTCTATCTCTAAACTTGTACTTCGTAAAGGTCTGGACGCAGGAACTGCTTTCGAGATTCTGTCTATTGATATTGCGGACATCGACATAGGTAAGAACATCGGTGCGGCTCTGCAAATCGATCAGGCTAATGCAGATAAGAATATTGCACAGGCAAAAGCTGAAGAGCGCCGTGCTATGGCAGTAGCTTCCGAACAGGAAATGAAAGCAAAAGCACAGGAAGCTCGTGCCAAAGTGATCGAAGCAGAAGCAGAAGTTCCTAAAGCAATGGCTGAAGCTTTCCGCAGTGGAAACTTAGGCATCATGGATTATTATCGCATGAAGAATATCGAAGCTGATACTTCCATGCGTGAGAATATCGCCAAGCCGACAACAGGCAATGCTGGCAATCAGCCATTGAGCAAATAATCGTTCACAAACGCCGGAATCCGATTTTATTTCAGTCGTAAGACGTTCTCCCCTTTCCTATGGAAAAAGAAAGAGACTTCTTCTGAACTTAAATCCGGTTCCGGCGTTTCTATTTATAGATACAATCCTATTATAAAACTAAAACCTTTCAATGACATGAAAAAGTACTTTCCATCCTCTGAATTGATAATCAATGAAGACGGTTCAGTATTCCATCTTCACGTAAAACCCGAATGGTTGGCAGATAAAGTAATCCTGGTAGGTGACCCCGGACGTGTAGCACTCGTAGCTTCTCATTTCGAAAACAAAGAATGTGAAGTGGAAAGCCGCGAATTCAAAACCATCACGGGTACTTACAAAGGTAAACGGATTACGGTAGTCTCTACAGGAATCGGTTGCGATAACATCGACATCGTAATGAATGAATTAGATGCACTCGCCAATATCAACTTTGTCACCCGTGAAGAAAAGGATCAGTTCCGCCAACTGGAATTAGTGCGTATCGGCACATGTGGCGGTCTACAACCCAATACGCCTGTCGGAACTTTTGTATGTTCGCAAAAGTCCATCGGTTTCGACGGGTTACTGAATTTCTATGCCGGGCGTAATGCCGTATGCGATTTGCCTTTCGAACGTGCTTTCCTCAATCACATGGGTTGGTCGGGAAATATGTGCGCTCCTGCTCCTTACGTCATTGATGCCAGTGAAGAATTGATCGACCGGATCGCCAAAGACGACATGGTACGTGGAGTGACAATCGCTGCCGGAGGTTTCTTCGGTCCTCAAGGACGTGAACTTCGTATCCCGTTAGCAGACCCGAAACAAAATAATAAGATTGAAGCGTTCGAATATAAAGGTTACAAAATTACCAACTTCGAAATGGAAAGTTCAGCTTTGGCAGGACTTAGCCGATTGATGGGACACAAGGCTATGACCGTCTGCATGGTGATAGCCAACCGACTTATCAAAGAGGCCAACACCGGATATAAGAATACAATCGATACGCTAATTAAGACAGTACTTGACAGGATATAAATCTATATTCAGGAGAGTTAAATTGTAATCGAAAGAATAAAATTGCAATTAAAAGAATGTATAACGGCTTGAATCTTTCACTGATAATATGTGTAGATTCAAGCCATTGTTTTTTTATTAATAACCAATTGTAAATCTCTCCTGATGATGTTTCGGATATTCCAGTTCATCAATCATGGCGGCGGCATAATCTTCAACAGAGATATGGCTGTTTCCTACAATATCTACAATCATATCATCTTTTCCCAACCGATAACGTCCTGTACGTACTCCCGGACGCATATCCGCTGCCGGAGAGAAAAATACCCAGTCTATTTCCTTTTCTTTCTTTAAAAAGTTCAGATAGAACTCTCCTAGAGCTTTCACTCCCGGCAATATATTTTCAGGTACTTCACCGGAATCCATCAGACGCAAGCCCGGAGCGATAAACAAAGAACCGGCACCGCCTACCATCAAAAAGCGATTAACACCCGCTTTCTTCACTCCATCAATAATGGTCAGATAAACTTTGATTGTTTCATCGTATATATCAGGATTATTCCATCCCGGATTGAATGCACTAATAACAGCATCTGCACCCTTACAAACGGCAGCCACTTCATCAAGCGCGGAGACATCGGCTTTCACCACTTTCAGATTTTCATTCTCTATCTTTATCTTTTCCGGATGACGAACCACTGCCGTAACCTCGAAACCACGATTCAATGCTTCATTCAGAAGGGCAGAGCCCACAAAGCCGCTTGCCCCGATAAGGACTATCTTTTTCACTTTCTCCATATTCTAATATATTATAATGTTACTACTATATAATAAATAACACTACAACATTCAGAATGTTAGTTCTCTTTTAGAAAATTAATTATCCGATATAAGATTCTATTGTCTCTTTCAACCTTTCCAAAGAATAGGGCTTTGAGATAACAGCGTTGCATCCTGCCTGAATAGCCTGTTGCTGTTCAGTATAGAAAGCATACGCGGTCACTGCAATAATAGGCACAGTCAGAGAAATAGTACGGATCTTTTCAGTGGCTTGAATACCGTCCATGATCGGCATACGAATATCCATCAGAATCAAATCCGGCTTTTCGCGGATAAAACTATTGATGGCTTCCTGTCCGTTGCGTACCCATGAAATAATATATTCCTTATTCAGAAGAATATTAAGTTGGACAAAGTTCGACTCAATGTCTTCTACCACTAATATCTTTTTACGTTTATCCTCATCAACGTTCTTCTTATGTGAGAGGCTTCTTTCAGCAACTTCTTTCGGTACTTCCTGATAAGGCAAATAGAGTGCAAACGTACTCCCCTGCCCCAATTCTGAAGTTACCTCGATACGGCCGCCCAGTCGTTCTACAATGCTTTTACAAATTGAAAGCCCTAATCCGGTGCCTTGCACAAAATCATTCAGTTTCTCAAACCGGGTGAAAATTTGAGGGAGTTTCTCTTTGGATATACCGCAACCCGTATCGCTGACATACAGTTTCAGCCAGGAGCCTTCATGTTTCAAGCCTAAAGTTATACTTCCCTTTTCCGTATTTTTAATTGCGTTCGACAAGAAATTGAACAATACCTGCATCACACGGTTACGATCAGTAGAAGTCCAGTATTCTCCTTCGGGACGAATCACTTTCAATTCTACATTCGACTTCATCTTCAGCTGGTGCACTTTTTCCACTTCTTCCACTAGTCCTGCGATCTCAACCTGCTGGAAATGCATTTCCGATTTGCCGGATTCAATACGGGAAAGGTCTAAAATATCATTAATCAACTGCAGTAACAGGTTGCTATTTCTCTGAATAATTTCCAGATACTCCATTTTCTCTTCTTCACTTTCTGTCACTGCGATAATCTCCGAAAAACCGACAATAGCATTCAACGGAGTACGAATTTCATGGCTCATATTAGCTAAAAAGACCGACTTCATTTTATCAGCATCTTCCGCACGACGTTTAGCTTCGATCAATTCCTGCGAACGCTGAATCCGGTCTCCGATATCATGTATCAACGCAAGTACCCTGTTTCCTTCAAAGGGGGCGATACGTGCCTGAAAATAATGCAGACTTCCATCCACTTCAAGCGGATATTCTATTTCCTTCAACTTACCATCACGCAAACATTCCCTAATGTTACAAATGAACAAGTCGCTAACCTCCGGTGAATAAATAGATCGTCCATCTGCTCCGCGTAGCACTTCCACAGGGTGAAGCAATATCGTTCCCGGTGCCATCAGGACATCGGTAATAAAGAAATTATCATCAAAAATAAAAATGAATTCCGGCAATGCTTCAATTATTTTGCGATTATACTCTTCCAGATATTTGATATGTTGCTCCTTTTCGCATTGTGAAGTGACGTTCACCGTATATGCCAGCAGTTTACCCGGATGACTTTCGCAACTCTCTTTGTAAGACAGAAAATGATCTTCCAGCCAAATTACTTTCCCTTGTTCACTTATACAACGAACTCTAATTTGTGAGGTCTTAGAGTCTGATGAAAGCATTTCTGCAAAGGCTTGTTTATAGAATTCAATATCTTCCGGATGAATAAACCGATAGAAATCATCTATATCTTCAAAAATGATCCCGGCATCCTTTAATCCCAGTGTAAAAAAATAATCGTTTGAAAAGGAGCATTTGCCCGTAATGATATCATATTCCCACAAAGCTATTTGATGAGCTGCAAGGACAGAAAGTATTTCTTGTGAGTTCTCCCGTATGAGTTCACTCTTTTCATTGGAAGAATATAAATTAATCGCTGGTTCCATAAGCATTATTGTTTTATTTTGTTTGGTGTACCACTGCATGGCAGCAAATATAAACAAATAAAGCACAAGTTGTGCTCAATTTTCTGTTTTTTACTTAGAAACAATTATCTTTGCTCATCCAAAAAGAAAAAAGAATGATTCAAGATACTATCTGTGCCATCGCTACCGCTCAAGGCGGTGCTATCGGAAGCATCCGCGTTTCCGGTCCGGAAGCTATTTCTATTACCGGCAGCATCTTCAAGCCAGCCAAAGCTGGCAAATTATTGAGCGAACAAAAACCATATACTTTGACATTCGGGCGTATTTATGACGAAGACGAGATGATTGATGAAGTGCTCGTCAGCCTTTTCCGTGCTCCTCATTCGTATACGGGAGAAGACAGTACGGAAATCACGTGTCATGGTTCCACTTATATTCTTCAACAGGTAATGCAGTTGCTTATTAAAAACGGTTGCCGCATGGCCCAGCCGGGAGAATATACGCAACGTGCTTTCCTCAATGGAAAAATGGATTTAAGTCAGGCAGAAGCTGTGGCGGACTTGATTGCTTCTTCATCTGCTGCCACTCACCGATTGGCAATGAGCCAGATGCGGGGTGGATTCAGTAAAGAGCTGACAGATCTACGCAACAAGTTGTTGAATTTCACTTCCATGATTGAATTGGAGTTGGATTTCAGCGAAGAGGATGTGGAATTTGCCGATCGTTCGGCATTAAGGAAACTGGCAGATGAAATTGAACAGGTCATTTCGCGGTTGGCTCATTCATTTAGTGTCGGGAACGCCATTAAGAATGGTGTTCCCGTAGCTATCATCGGTGAAACAAATGCCGGAAAATCGACTTTACTGAATGTATTATTGAATGAGGATAAAGCCATTGTCAGTGATATTCACGGGACAACACGTGATGTAATCGAAGATACTGTCAATATCGGAGGAATCACTTTCCGGTTCATTGATACCGCCGGAATCCGGGAAACCAATGACACGATTGAAAGTTTGGGTATTGAACGTACTTTTCAGAAGTTGGATCAGGCGGAGATTGTTCTTTGGATGGTAGATGCTGTGAATGCCGCTTCTCAAATTGAACAGTTATCGGAGAAAATAATTCCACGTTGCGAAGGAAAACATTTGATTGTTGTATTCAATAAGGCTGATTTGATTGAAGATAAACAGAAAGAGAATGTATTATCTTTATTAAAAGACTTCCCCAAAGAATCTACGGAATCTATTTTCATCTCGGCCAAACAACGGAAGAATACAAGTGAGCTACAAAAAATGCTTATTGATGCCGCACACTTGCCTACAGTGACACAGAATGATATTATTGTGACAAACGTAAGACATTACGAAGCTTTAAACAAAGCTTTGGAAGCTATTCATAGAGTACAAAACGGACTTGATTCGCAGATTTCCGGGGATTTTCTTTCGCAAGACATACGAGAGTGTATCTTCTTTATTTCGGACATAGCGGGGGAGGTTACGAATGATATGGTGCTTCAAAATATCTTTCAACATTTTTGCATCGGCAAGTGACCTAAAGAAAAGCATAAAAAGAGAAAATACAAATCCGTAAAATGCGAAAAATCAATGATTTTATGAGAATTTGTATTTTCTCTTTTTCTCCATACTTTCTGTCTGTTTTTATATTTTTTTCGTAATTTTATTCCCAAATTGTCCCCCGAAAAGGATGCGAGGGACAAAAATCTATCCCCCGAAGACAATGAATCACATCTCTCATTAAAATAGGAACAGATGGAAAATATAAAGCATCTGAGGTAAATTCAGAAATACGACATTTAACCAGATGCAGGTATTGCTGTCCAAATCCTTGCCAATTAACCGAAACGAATCTGCCATATCTCTATGAATATTTTGCCAACCTCAGAATGGCATCATGAAACAGATAACAAACTATCATCATTGCTGTGCGTAAAAATATGCAGTCCACTGCGTAAAATGTAAGACTGGACAGTACTCCAATGAGTTTAAACAAATTGCCCATTGTTTGTTTGCGTGTTTGGGAACTCAGTTTATAAATTTATTGACTCGCTTTCACGAACTCTTTTAGGAATCGTTTTCCATAATTCAAGTCCAATGAATCATATGAGATTCTGAAGTATCTGAACTAAATTCAACAAGACATTTCACCAAAGGTGTTAACTATTAATACTTATTCCGTACAATATGGGAGTGAAACTGCGCAACAGCCAGACAAGCAACTTAACGAAAGGGGTGGCATTGGTAGACAGCATGTAAGTGACGGTTGCGTCACGGATGCCGTTAGCCAATGCCATTCTGTTCGTGCTTGTCCTTCGGCAAATGGTCATTCTTCATCTTTCGGGATTTTACTCCCGATAAATAAAGAATGTCGCTTTGACGAACTGTTGGTGCGGTTTCGCAGATGGGTGGGACAAAGTAATAAAAAGGGAAGACGGCTTGACGCTTATAATAGCAGTACGCATGCGGTTATAAGAGTAAACTTGCTAATAGTGGCTATAAAAGTAAACATGGTTGTATGAGCAAAACAAAAGCGACCGAAGCCGCTTTGTTTATTGGAGAGAATGAAGAAATCCTATTTCTTGCCTTTCTTGGTAGGCTTTTCAGGCTCTGCCGCTGGAGCTTCCTCCTTGTCTGGTGTAGGATAGAACTTGTTTGCGATGAAGACGATGCGGTTGTGCTTGGTGCCTTGCTGATCAACCCACTCGTCTGGCTTGAAGTAGCCCTCGACGGTGAGCAAGGTTCCCTTCTGCAGCTTGTCGAAAGAATCAACATGCTCGTTCTTGCGCCATGCCTCCATGTTCATGAAAGCTGATACTCTGTTGGTTTCCTCACCATTCTTCTCCTGACGGCTGACTGCCAATGAGAAACGTGCTACTGAAGCGTTGGTGAACTGACGGATTTCTGCGTTGTTGCCTACGAATCCTGTTACTACGAAAGTGTTCTCGATCTTTTTCATATTGAATTACTTTTTGAAGTGAAACTTAATTTTTACATGCAATCCAAGAGCAGGGATGTGGCACATGAGGGCAGCACCATGAAAATCGACTATAATACTCGTTTTCTGTTGGCGGTGAGGAGAAAAAGGAAGATTATCGGCTATTTTATTGGTCACAGCGAAGCGACCGCACAAGACGGATTCCATCTGTCGAAGCATCACGCTACCTTTGCATAGAAAAAATAGTGGCTTCAAAAAATCGGTAATTCAAAAAAGGACGCAAGAACACCGTAACAGCATCGTATGGCTCAATCATTTGCAGTAACCATCACCAATGCAAAACACGTTTCCATGGCGTGTGCCTTCATAAACAATGGTAAACCAACAGGCAATACACTTTTCCGCATGGAGGGTGGTCGCATGAGCATATTGACAAAGACAAGCAGAAGGAGAACCTGCTTCGAAGGCTACTCCTATTTGTAGAGGAAGGTAAGCATGAGCAACCAACTACAATCGCAATGCTGCAAACAAGATCCATCCTCAGACAAAAGGCTTCATTGTACGAAAAGCTCCAAGAAAGGCGTAGTCGCAGATTTTATCTCATACAAAGAGGCAGGTCGCCATTTGGCGAATACAACCATCAAAGCATAGCCATATAAAAGTTTATCGGCAAACGATGAAGGGAGTTTGCCGTTTCATACAAAAGGGCTTTTACTGGCGGAAAGAAAAAAGATGCCTGGCGAGTATAACCTTCACCAAGCATCCTTTTCATCAGTCATAGACAAGAACGTCATCACGTCTTTCTACAATTTCCTTGCCATTGCGTAATTTCACTACGATGTCCTCACCATAGTCTGCAACCACGAAACCTTCTGTGCGTCCTCTGTAGGGTATCAGCAGTGTGCAACTGCAACCGATAATGTCGGTCAATTCTTCGTATTCAAACATAGCTCTATAAAGTTTGTGGGTTCTCCGAATAGTAAATCACCTTGCACTCCTCAACCTCGGCAGGTAGTCCAAAGGCAGGATAGTGCGAGAAAGATGCGTTTCCGTCTTGGCTGAGTGGAGAAACAATCTCCACTTGCCATTTCTGCATGAAGCCATCAATCATCTTGATGTCCTCATCACTCAATCCCGTAGGGTCGCCATTGATGATATAGCATAATGCCCAAGTGGGGATTTTCTCTATCGTCTCAAATCTTTTCATCAGCTAAACGTGAACTTGTTTATATAATAATAGGTGTCCTTGTTCTCATACTCATAGCCGTTGATGAAGTCCATCATTTCATCATCGGTTCTGTCACCTTGCGAGATAGCCATCTTCTCACACCACTTGGCAATAGCATCTTGGCAAGTGTCAAAGATGTCCTCATAAGCATCCTCGAAAGGCTCGCCCGAAGAACTCACACAGCATTCCTCTGGGAAGAAGCCTTGCTCGTCATGGACATAGAAAATGTCGCATCCACATTCTATCTCACGATAACTGACGGAAAGTTCTCCACCAAGAACTTTGTTCAGTTCATCAAAGAACTTCTCACAGGCAGACCATGCACTTTCGGTGTCAAAGGACAACAAGCAGATGTCCTCGTCTGCCTCAAACTCTGCCCAATAGATATATCCTCTTACCGATATGCTCATCTTCTCATAGTCGATGCCATAGTGTTCCGCCAACTTGTAGAGATGTACGTTCTTGGTGTTCACCTCCATTGTTTGGAGCGTGTTCCAAAGGTCGGCTACCGCCTTGCGTTCGCCCATCACCTTGTACTGAGTGTCACAAATGTTTGCCATAAGTCTTCATTTTTTTATTCCCTAATTTTGCATCTGCAATTTCGGGATTGATTTAAATTTTGTTGCCTCAAAAGGTGTCTGTGCTTTTCCTGCAAGGTTCTCTGCTAAAATACAACCTGCAAGGTGGAGATTTTAGCAAGAGACCATAGGCACTGACCTTGCAAGGAATATGGGTACAGACATTACCTTTGCAACCAAATTTATCAAAGCCCAGAAATGGTGATGACGATTCAGGTAACGGAGTAACAATTAGAAAAGTTGAGATATGAGGATAAAAAGAGACAAGAACGACTTGAAACAAGCGGTTACAAGTGGAAAGTAACAGAAATCATACAAGAGTTCTTACTGGCGGAAAGAAAGAGAGCGACAACCCAATACAGCATACGGCATGGTTGGGCTATCGCTCCGCAATTCGTTCAGTTCATCCAATCCATTAGTATATATATCCTAAGATGAATGAATTTATATTTGTGTATTGGCTTTGGTTGGCAGCCATAGACAAGTAACACATCTTTTTTCTTTCCGCCAGTAAAAACGGTTCTTGAAATAAAAGTAACAGGGAAAATGGTTGTTGGGTAGCAAAATTTGTTGCACAAGATTTGTTTTTCATTTTGTTGGTTCTTTCTTGTCACCCAATAAAATGATGCTTACGTTTGAGTTTTACTGTACCTGCTGATAATCAAGTAGGTAACAAATAAGAAATATAGTCTTTCAATGTACAACTGCAGATACAAAGCCAGTAATATAATCTTTTTCATCGACATCGTTATGAACTGTATATTTTAAGCATCCAGTCTGGATGTAGCCAATATGGTTGGATGGCATATTTAGTTGCTGAAATATAGTACCACGCTTAAATATGTGTATTGTACCATTGTTAATGCAATATTGCCATAAGAAATCAAGATTGATATCTGTCTTATATGAATTAAAATGTTCTTCCATTTTGAGATTTATTCACTAATAAAGTAAACGGATTTTATTATGAATTTGTAAGGACCTATAGTCAAATCTATTGTTTAATATTTCTGCTAATCCTCAAATTTCATCCACATATTCTTGAAGTTGATAATAAATTTCCTGTGCGCCATTAACGTTGGTAAACCGATTCTGCAATCATATTCCTCATTCTGTTCTGAAGATGTTACTACTGGAATGTTTGTCTCGGTATATTGTTCGCCAGCAAGGGTAAATGTCCATGACACAGGTATCGTTTTTACAACATTGACACCACCGACACCTGCTGTGCGCAATGAATCAGTTGGCGTTCTACCAGCAAAACAATTTTCATTCTTTTTATAATAGCGATTTGTCAGGATGGTTCCCGATGCGCCAGTGTCAACTATTGCATCAATCTTTCTCCCTGAACGACCATCTGTTAATGACAAGTGGAAAAGGCGCTGAGGCGAACGATAGAAATTAGGAGCATATGTAGGTGTTGGTGTGTACGAGGCAGGGATTACAAGCTGCATTCTGTCAAAATCGAAACAAATCTCACCCAATGGCATCATTGTCTGGTTGCCCATAACGCATTCGTATCCAAGTTCCTCCAACTTTTTGTTAGCTAACGGATTGTCAGTTCTCATATCGACAACAAAAAATGGGACATTTCGATAAACTAAATCACCAAGTTTTAGGGAGTCCACCACTACTAAGCCTTTGCTATCAGCATAAGACATACCCAACATCTGAATGTTCTTGGTCTGTATAACAGTTGCCTTTATATGCTCGGCAAACTTAGTAGTCATTACATTTATACCTGCCCCTGAATCGTAAGTGCATTTCACTTCTTTCCCATTGATATTAGCCATAACAAACATCATCTCAGGATTTTTGCGGTTACCTGTATGTGTTAACAAGGGCACACTCACGTTATTGTTTGGTCTCTCCACAGAAAACGTGCCGCATTTCGAAAGCTTAGAATAAATGTCCTCATAGGCTTCAAATACAGGATTTGCAGTTTGTCCACCCTTGCGGTATGCCTCGTTCAGACTGTGTAAAAATGCGGAAGCCTTATCGTAGTGTCCCAATGTTGCATAATCTTCTGCCATGAAATACATAATTGAAGGTACAGATGAATTTAGTTCTTCTTGATACTTCTCCAAAATTTCTTTGCCATACTTGATAGCGCTGTCCGGTTCATTATAGAATTGACTTATAAAGAATCTGGAGAGCGGTTTTAGAAATGGTGTCTGCAAGTTTTTACCATCAGACATATACAAAGATCTAAGTTCAGCCCAATTACTGCTATTCATAGCCTCGCCTATTCTCTCGTCAATGCTTTTTACTTGTCCAAATGAAATTGTAGCAAATAATAATGCCACAAATGTTATACTTATTCTTCTAATTGTCATAATCATTATTTTCTGTATGTCTATTATAAAAATCTGCGTAAAAATATAATTAAGAATATCACAAAAAGAATAAAGCCACATCCCCATGCCCGATTTGACATTTCATTTTCAAAATTAGATAATTCTGTTGCTTTTTTTTTCGATTTACTACCTTCATAAAGGGTTCGGTAAGAAATCTTGCGATGCCTTACAAAGCGTAGCCATAGATAGCGTAAGCCTGTACCGATACGAAGAATAATAATATTCCCAAAATAATATCTGAAAAGTTCTTCCATACTCAATAGAGAGCTCTGATTTTTTCTTATTCCCTGTTGATTCTTTCCACCAATTCGTCTGGTGTAAGTATCTCCATCTTGGAGAAACCAAACCACTTCTTGCCCAAGTCCTTTATGGATGCTCCTATATGATACACATCATCGTCTATACAAAGGAAGCGGTCATGTGATAAACGGAATGTTTCAACATCAATCGGTGCATATTAAGCATTATGACGGTCTATGTCGAGTTGGAACTGACGACTTATCTGCTGAGTGTAGATGATTGCAGACACGTTATTATCTCTTTTATCGAGCAATGTCAGTACGGTCTCGTCAACATAGTTGTCGATAAGGACAATACGTTTCTTCGCACTCTTAATCAAGTCGGACACGAAAGTATAGGCATCATAAATTTGACCATTGTAGAACACACCTTGTTTCGGCTTTGCATTGCCCTCATCCAATCTGCGAAATACCTCGTCTATGCGTTTGTCTGTTTCTTGCTGATGTTGCTGCATTTCCAGTTGATGGTACTCCATTGTTGAAAGACGTTGGAAAACTTCTGCATTTGTCACCATGAAACGTCTCATTGCAACAAATGCATCCATAATTCGTATGCTTACACGAATTGCGGTTTCACTTCTAAGAACAGTGGAGAGCATAGCCACTCCCTGCTCCGTGAAAGCATATGAACGAACTGTTGAGTGCTTCAAACTATTGAACCGGTCGCAATTTGCGACCAGTTCAGCCATTTCCTCCTTAGTCAGTTGAAAACGGAAACGCTCAGGGAAACGTTCTATATTACGTTTTACAGCCTCGTTTAATCTTTTAGTTTCCACTCCATAAAGTTCAGCCAAGTCTCTGTCTATCATAATCTGCTTTCCACGAATAGACATTATTTGACTTTCTACAGGAGAGGTAACTACGACTTCATCATTTTGTAACCGGTCACAATTTGTGACCAGTTCTCCTTTATCTTGATGTTCTATATTATCTGCCATATTTCTATCTTTATTTTTGAGATCACAAATTGTGACCTTAAACGTGTTGTTATTTATTGTTATATGCAAAGGTAGTGCTTTTAGCCTTTAAGCCACTATCACACAACCCCTTTCTTTGAAAAGAACGTAAAATCAATAGTATTATTGCGATGATTGTACTTTTATTAATCGCTTCACTCGTTGTACCGTACTCACGCCCCTTCCACTTAACTTCGCCACATCCCGAATGGAATACCCCTTGCGGAGCAGACTTATTACTTCCCTATATTCGGCTTTCATCTGTTCTTCCGTTTTTACAGAGCCTACCTTGCGCCCGAGTTTTCCACCTTTCTCTATATACCGCTTCCGTCCTGACTGCAATCGGAATGAGATATTATCACGTTCCAATTGCGCACAGGTCGAAAGCGTGGCTATCATTATAGGAGCAAAGAGGGACGGACTTCCTTCATCGTCCAATAATGTAAGCTGTTCCTTTTGAATATAGAGGTTAATGCCACAGTCAATGAGTTCCTTGACAGAGGCAAGCACCTCAAACGCATTGCGACCCAATCTTGACAGTTCACTGACAAGTAGGATCCCAATGCGGTTTGCCTTGCAGTATTCCATTGCCTCACACAACACTGGACGCTCATCATTCTTCTTTGCGCCAGAGATGTGTTCCTCAAAGACCTTGCAGACTTCGATACCCTTATATTTTGCATACTCCGACAAATCCTTGACCTGTCTTTCCGTGCTCTGTCTGTCACCAATACTGGAGACACGAGCGTATATCACTCCTGTTGTCATCTATATCAAAGATTAAATTGAACATGAAAAAGCCTGTGCCCAGATAAGTCTTGCAGATTTATTTGAACACAAGCGTTTTTTGAATACAGCCTGACGGCAATTTACCAACAAAAGGGAAGAAGTAAGACTTCCCCATTGTTCGCTCCCTGCTGTATGTCTCAATCAAACACGCCATTAAACAGATTGACCGCCTCTATCTTCTTTTCAAGAGCCACTTTTGCATAAACTTCGGTTGAAGTGATGCTTCCATGTCCCAAAACATCCTTCACTGCTGATATGTCTGCTCCTGCTGAGATAGCCAACGATGCTGTCGTATGCCGTGAGCAATGGTAGGTCAAATCCTTTTCTATGCCAGCCTTTTCTTTAAGTCTTCTTACGTATTTCGATACGTTGTCTGACTTCTTGACAAGGTGAAACACAAGACTTTCCGGATTGTCATCCGTCCGAGGTGGCAACAACGATTGCGCCATTTCATTGAGCGGAATAATGGCAGGACGCTTTGTCTTTCGCTGTATGATGCTGATTGTCGGCACGCCATCTATCATTTTAATATCACACCACCTTAGATGCTGCATATCGCCAAGGCGAAGGGCTGTCATGGATGATAAGCCAAATGCCAGTTGTACGGTTCGTTCATTCTCACATTCAGCTTCCACCGCCAGGAAACGTGTGAGTTCTTCTGGCGTAAGATACTCTCTGTGTTTGTCAGGAGCATGGAAGCGTTCCAACTTGTTTAGACTGTGTACAGGATTGAATTTTACAAGTCCTTCACGCATAGCCTTGTTAAATATCGCTTTGACAGTTTCCTCAAACAACAGTAATGTGTAATCAGCCAACCGTCCTCCGTTGGTCTTGATTTGGCGTTTGTTGCGATACTTGTTGCGCATATAATCAAAAAGACCGCAAATTTCATCTTTACTGACATCTTTCAGCAGGATGTCTTTCTTATCTACTCTTCGCAGATAAGTGGCTATACGCTTACGGACAACATTCTTATGACCTATCATCTTCTTGCAGTTGCCACAATCAACAGACCATTTGATATAGTCATCGCACCATTGCAGCCAAGTCAAGCCGTTGCCTTGTTCTTCGCTTTTGGCATTCTCTTTCTCCAATACAGGAGGGGTGAGGATGCGCTCTGCTCGTATCTCCATAGCCTTGTTGTATGTAAGCCGATTGTGCTTTGCTGCACCAACGGCATCATCGGGCAAGAGATAGAGATGCAAGTTTTCTCTCTTGCGGAAGCCTGTCTCGTAGTATTCCAGATATAAGGCTCTTTTGCCTTCCATCAGCTTACGTTCCTTGATTTCTATCTTCATTGTATTACTGGTATTTGGTCAAACATTCCGTTCACGAGGTTCACAGTTTCCAACTTCTTCTTGTCAACAATCTTGGCGTAAATCTCCGTCATCTTGATGCTCTTATGTCCGAGTATCTTGCTTACTACATAGATACTTGCACCAAGGGTCAGGAGCATCGTAGCCGCCGTATGTCGTGAGCAATGGTAGGTTATATGCTTGGTTATTCCTGCTGCCTCCATCCATTCTTTCAGAACCACTTCTACAGTTGTAGATGTGATTGTCAAGTTGTGGAAGATGTTGTCTATGCCTTCTTCTCTTTTAGGCATCCACTTCTTTGTTTCATCCGACAAGGGGATGGTTACTCTATCCTTGGTCTTGACTTGGATATGGTCAATGTATTCTGTCTTGCCGTCAGCAGCCTTGTGGATTTCACTCCAGTTCAAGGCTTTCATGTCGCTATATCGCAGACCAGTGAAACAGGAGAATAGAAAGGCTTTCTTCACCAGTTCATAACGGCATGGTGTGTTCATCACCTTCTTTATTTCCTCTATCGTCAGAAACTCACGCTCAGCCACTCGCTTCTGTGGCTTCTCCTTTGCCTCCAACAGCAAGAATGGATTTTGCTCAATCAGTCCGTCCCTTACTGCCTTTGCCAATGACGAGCCGAAATAGTTGACGAACATACGGCAAGTGGTGGTGCTGAGTTGTTTCTTTCCATCATTGTAGGTGCAAGTCTTCAAAAAAGTAATGAAGCCTTTGCAAAACTCCTTATCCACGTCTTTCAACAGAAACTCTGGCTTGCCTATATGTAATAGGTATTGGTCAATGCGAGCATGAGTGTTTCGCTTGGTCTTCATGGAAGACTCAGACAACTCGGCATTGTACTTCACAAAGTCATCCATCCACTTGGTAAGTGTCATGCGTGACTTCTTCACCTTGTCCCAATCCACAAGACCCTCTCTCTGGATGTCAAGAATGCGCTGCGCCTTGATTTGCTCTGCCAACTTTCTTGTATTGGCGTTTTGCAACTTGGTAGCAGCGTTGATTTCTGGCACAAGATAGAGTTTCAGCGTCTCTTTCTTTCTCAATCCCTTCTGGTAAATGTCAAGATAGAGGCTGATGTTGCCACCTGCTATCTTCTTTTCTCGGATGCGCACAGGCTCCTTCAAACGGATTTCCTTCTTCTTTCGTCCCATTTTATTTCCTTTCTTTTCTGATGTTAATATATTCTTTTATCACTGATTATCAAGCATTTAGCTTGCGATACAAAGATAATACAACGAGGGACAAAAACGAGACAAAAGTGGGTAAACAATCCGCTAATTTAGGAAAGAATAACGAACCAATCCAAAATCGGCTTTCATTCCTAATAGACTGTAAATCAGTGATATTACATCACCTTACTATCCTTTCATTTCCGATGGTTAGACCCGCTTGGGATAATTGGTGGTTACTGGTGGATTCTCCAAATGTGCATGGCTCTCGCTGCTCTGTTCTCTATTGTAGTGGCAGGAAATATAGCCTACAAGATGATGGTAAAGCACGAGCCTTTGGACGTTATGAAACTGTTCCGGCCATTGGCTATATCCGTTATTCTATGCTGGTGGTATCCACCTGCAGATACGGGTATAACCAACAGCGGAAGCAGCTGGTGCTTCCTCGACTTTCTTTCTTACATTCCTAACTGTATCGGTTCATATACTCATGACCTTTATCAGGCAGAATCCTTACAGATAGAAGATAAGTTTGAGGAAGTCCAGGAACTCATTTATGTCAGGGACACTCTCTATACATCCTTGCAAGCTCAGGCTGACGTAGCACATTCAGGAACGTCCGATCCGAATCTTATTGAGTCCACGATGGAACAGACCGGTGTTGAAGAAGTGACCAACATGGAAAAGGACGCATCCAGACTATGGTTTACTTCACTCGCAGCTGGTGCAGTGGTCGGACTGGATAAAATTATCATGCTTATCGCTCTGATAGTTTATCGCATCGGTTGGTGGGCTACTAACCTACTAAACACATTATCACATTATAAATAAGCGAATTAATTCTTACTTTATTAGAATGGATAACAAAAAAGCAACAATGATATAATTTATTTGTACGTTGTAGCAAATGCTCTCATTTGAATATAAACAAATGTACGCATTAATGGAGATAATGCAGAAAAACCATGAAGCATATACGACTCACTGCCACTCTCCATTTGTAGATGTGTGAAAGTAACAATCCATTAATGGACAATAGGGTATATAAAGGACAGATTTCCCGTATATTCGTCTCCTTATTCCTGAATTATGAGCGTAAGTCACATAATTATGGAGAGATATCCACCCTTTAATGGGGAGAGCTGTCGGCAAATATTTGATGGAAATGCCCCGAAAATCACAGGAGAATAGCCATACAATGGGCTGATACACAATAATTATTGGATAAACGTGGTCTGCTCCTGCAAACAGCAAGTTGTCTTTTCGTTAAACGAAAACAGGACGGTTTAACGGCGGAAACGCCGCCAAACCGCCTCCCCCCAAAAAGCTCCGGAGTCGGCTTTGATTTTCCTTATGCCATCTCTATACATTTACTTTCCAATTACAGGATTTTTCTTGAATATCCCATAAATGAGCATATAATCCCTCATCTTTTAATAATTGTTCATGTGTCCCTTGTTCTATAATATTTCCACCATCTAAAACAATAATTTTATCAGCATCACTTATTGTTTTTAGTTTATGCGCTATAACTATAACAGTTCTACCTTGTATTAAAGAATTGATTGCATACTGTATTTCCACTTCATTTTCTGGATCTAAAGAAGCTGTTGCTTCATCTAATAAAATTACAGGAGCATCTTTTAATATAGCACGTGCAATTGAGATTCTCTGTTTTTCTCCTCCAGATAAGGTACATCCACCTTCACCTATCATTGTATCATATCCTTGAGGTAAATGTATTATAAAATCATGACATTGAGCTTTTTTAGCCGCCTCTATTATCTCATTATCTGTAGCATTCTCTTTACCAAATCGAATATTATTCTTTATGGTATCCTGAAATAAATATACGTCCTGAAATACCATTGAAATGCGTTGCATAAGTTTCTCAGGATCAATCTCTCGTATATTTTTGTTACCTAATAATATTACACCTTTATCAGGATCATAAAACCGAGCGCAAAGTTTCATCAATGTACTTTTTCCACTTCCAGAAGGCCCAACTATAGCAGTTAAAGAACCTTGTTTCATTGTAACACTTATATCATGTAGGATATATTTATCATTATACCCAAAAGATACATTTCTAAATATAATATCTCCTTGTTCCGGAGCATCTTGTGTTCCTGACATTTCTGGTTCATTTAGTAAATTCAAAATACGTTCACCTGCAATAGAATAATAACGGAATTCTGCAAGATTGATTAGTGCTAATGTTAGTGGGTCAAAAACTCTGGAGCCAACGATAAGGAACATCACAAAAATAGCAACAGAAAGTTTTCCTCCAATTAAAAGGTATGTACCACATAATATCATCAAAGTAAGTCCCATACGAAGAAGGGTTACAGACAACATGACAATAGGTCCAATCAGAGCTTCTGTTTTGATATTCGCACGTTTGAGATCATTAAATGCTTCCTGTAAACGGATGAACTTTATTCCAGTCATATTATATGCTTTGATAACACGTATACCTTGTAAATATTCTTCCATTCTGCTACTGGCACGTATTTTAGCCAGAATTTGAGTTTGCCCTAGTTTCTTTTGAATACTAGAAGTGAAAATAAGTATTAAAAAAGAAATAGGAAGGGATAAAAACATAGCAATAGACATCTGCCAATCTACGAACAATAAACCTAAAAAAGCAAAAATAGGCATGACCAGTGCACCAAGCAATTGAGGAAGATGGTGCGACATCCCTTGTTCTGTCATAGCAAAATCAGTTATTAACATGGAAGATAATTCTCCAGAATCTTTTTTATAAAGAAAACCTAATGACAACTTGCGTAAATGTTCGGCTAAAGCAATACGACCTTCTGCACTAATATTGTATGCTTCCCGGAAATTTGCATTATAGGATTTCTTTTCTCCAAAAATCATAAAAATTATGTATACAAACATTATCACAATCAGCCCCCATAATTTAGATATGTTTAGAGGAGTTCCAGTTCCATCAAAAGCTTTAAAAAGGGTATTTATAACTTCTATTGAAAGACAAAAGGGAACTATATTTATAAAGTTTGCAAGCATTGTATACCCCACAGGCTTGTATAAACGTTTGGTTTGTCCTATAGTAATATGTTTTATAGCCTTTGTAATCATATTATTTCATTTTTTTAGATTTAACTTCCAGTTATGTGCATTTATATAAGCATTCCACATATTTTTATATATGCCTGTAGTAACATGAAGTTCGTCATGTCTTCCTTTTTGAACTAAACATCCTTCCTTAAAAACAAGAATTTGATGAGCAGAGGTGATAGAAGACAATCTATGAGCTATGATAATAACAGTTTTACCTTTTATTAACTTTTGTAAGGCCTGTTGTATTTTATATTCATTTTCTGGGTCAGCAAAAGCTGTTGCTTCATCTAATACTAAAATAGGAGAATTTCGTAAAATAGCCCTAGCTATACAAATTCGTTGTGCCTCTCCTCCAGAAAGAAAAACGCCTCTCTCTCCGACAATCGTATCATATCCTTTAGGAAGACTTCGAATAAAATCATCACATTGGGCAGCTTGAGCAGCTTGTATAACATCCGATAAACTAGCTTGAGTATTTCCTGCTGTAATATTGGCATATATGGTATCATTGAAAAGAAACGTATCTTGGAATACAAAAGACACGATCTCCAATAATTGGGGTGAGGAAATATTTTTTATGTTTATTCCCCCTATTAAAATCTCTCCAGAGGAAACATCCCAAAAGCGAGGAATGAGATTGGCTATTGTTGACTTCCCTGACCCAGAAGGTCCAACCAGAGCTGTTACTTCACCTTGTCGAGCGATAAAAGAGATATCCTTCAGCGCTTCTGTCTTTGTCATATTTTCTCTATCTTCGTAAGCAAAACTTACATTTCTGAATTCAATATCATACGTCTGAGGTATTTGAGGAACAACTGGTTCACATAGTTTTTTTTCCTCAAATATTTTGTCTATACGTTTTACTCCTTCATTAATTTCTACAGTTCCTGAAGCTAAAAATGCGAGTTTATATACAGGGGAAGCTACTCCGGGCCCCATCACGATGAAAAAAAGATAAATTGCAGCTAATGAGATGTTTTTAGGATCAGAGGTCATTATTAATATTCCTACAGGAAGAATAAACGTGACTATTGAATTCAACAGAATAATAAATGCAATTATACCATTTTGATAGTTATTACAGCATTTTAAAGCAAATGTTTTATACGCTTCGATTTCGGCATTGAACTGCCGAAAAGAACGTATACTTTGTCCAAATATCTTTATAATTGGCATACCTCTCACATATTGAACAGCTGAAGCACTCATGCGTTCTTGGACATCAAAATAGATTTTCGTAAGTGCAGTAGCTCTTTTCCCTACAAAATTAGAAAATTGCATTCCTATACTTAAAAGTATGCATAATAGAGCGGTGAATGCCATCCAACCATTTAAAGAAAAAAAGATAATAAACATAAAAGTTATGGTTGCAAACACATTCACCAAATCGGGAATAGTGTGAGCTATAAAATGCTCTATTTTTTCGACATTTTGTTCCATGATTTTCTTTATACAACCGATAGATGTCGAATTTAAATATCCCAAAGACAACTGACCTATATGCTCTGAAAGTTTTATTTTTAACCCATATAAAATACGAAAGGCGGCTATGTGAGATAACATTAATCCCGCATACAAAAATAGTACACCCACAATCAAAGCAATAAAAGCAAGCCACCCCCAACTGATCATTAGCTCAGAATCTATCGTAGATAAATCAGAAGCATGAACAAGCAATTCCTTTAATATTTCATATATAGACCAAAATGGTATAAGTATACATAATGCACTTATAGCGGAAAATAACCCGGAGAAAAGCAATAAACTTTTTTTTTCTCCCGCAATTTCCAGTAACCTAGATAATCCTTCTTTTTTCTTCATTATTTATTTAAATATATATTGTCGTAGTTAGACAAATATTTGTCACAATAATTACCAAGTAAAAAATAGCAAACAGCCATAATTCCTGATTCATATAAGCTGGAGTTTTTTTAGCATATTCTTCATATTCTTTCTTGAAATGTATACATAATGAATATTTATTTTCTATATATACAATTACAAGATTAATACATATATAAATTATATATAAACATAATGTATGTATGGCTCCAAGCAGAAGAATAAAACTTAAATGACAAAATAGATCTCCCATTATCATCGGATTTCTCACTTTTTTATAGGGACCTTCCGTTATTAACTTTGAAGGATGCAAAAACCTATCTTTGGTTGCTTGCAGATTACAATTTACCACTTTAGTACCCCAAACAGACATAAAATATCCAATTAATGCAATAAGGATAATATTGTAAAGAACATTTTCCAACAGTATTACTTTTATGTCAAACAAAGAAAAAATGTTTAGTTTGAAGCGAGGTTGATTTAAGAAGGGCATAATATACCAAAGAATAGATATAAAAAAGCCCGAATAATACATTAATGTATATCTATTATTGCAAGATAAATCTAGTGTTTTAGACATATATTTACGATTCCCAACCTTAAATGCTATATAATAAGGAATCAACCAAAGAAATGAAATTATGGCCAAAATAATTTGGGTGGCCCAGCTAAAATAAATCATATTATTTTTGTATAATTTAAAAAATTACAAATAACCAACAATGCCATAAATAAAACTATAAATAATAGTTTTTGATCAAGGAGAACAGGGGTTTTCTTTCTATAAACTATAAGTTCTGATTTATAATATGGTTCTAAAGAATACTTAACCTGTATTTTTATCATAAAGAGATCTATAAATACATATATAGGGAATAAAATGCAAGTGTAGATTCCACCTGTTAATAACACCAAAGAAAAATGTCCTAATATATCCCCTATGATCATTGGATGTTGAACTCTTGCATATATTCCTTCTGTTAACAATTTACTTGGGGCATAAAATGCACTTTTAGTAGCTTCAATATTTTGAGAAACAGACTTTTTACCCCAAATGCCAAAGAAATATACAAACAACAGAAAAGAAACTGGAATATACAAAACATTAAAAAAAACAAATTCGCCATTTAACCAGTCATATATTCCATGCATCCTTGGTTGCTCTATAAAGGGTAATACATACCATATGAGTGCTGGATAAGTGCTCATAAAATATAACTTTTCCGGAAGCTTTGATTGTTTTTTTAATTGAGAATTATGTTTTTTGTAACCTAGTAGAAATGCGTAATAATAAACAATTAATCCACTTAATGAGATCAAACTAATTACTATGTGAATTATCAACTTTGTATTCATTGCTGTATTTTATTATTTTTATCTGTATTTAAATAAGTATTTTCTTCTATATCATTTTTCGAAGGCATTTTTACAGCTATAATTCCTGCAAAATTGTGCCATTTAATGAAAGTATCCATACATTGAAAACCGACATCAGATAGTAGACTCAAATTCTCTGTAAGACTCAATGGAATCAAAACGCCTCTCAAACTTTGAGCCTTTTTTATAACTTGTTGTTCATTCAAACCATTTTCTTGCTTAAAATCCCAATACAAGTCATTCCATATATCCTCAAACAGTGAATTTTCCGCCCTTATTTTCTCTACAAATATAAAAGCTCCACCTTCTACTAATCCATTATATATCCGTTGTAAGACTTTTTTTCTTTTCCATAAAGGTAAAAACTGTAACGTATACAATGATAAAACTAAATCTATATTAGCAAATTCATTTATTTCCTCTATATGTTGTTGTAGAAATTGAACTAATTCGCTACTACATTTTTTTCTTGCAATCTCTATCATTGGTAAACTTTCTTCGACTCCGATGAATCTCACATTCTTTTTTCTTGAATGCTTTTGTAATAAAAGAGAAATGGTTTCTCCTGTAGAGGAACCTAAATCATATACAACACTATTGTCTCTAATAAACCATTCACTTATTTCGATAACAGCCTTTTGTACTTCCTCGTACAATGGGACACTTTTTCTTACATGAGTGTCGAAATGTTGTGATACTTGTTCATCAAATTTCCATTCTCCTGGAATTGATGTTATCAAATCATCGACTAGCCCTTCTTTATTTCTCATATATCCTCCTTTTAAATATATAATTAATTCCTACAATATTTAAAATCTCAACTAATACTACATATAAAATAAATAGAGGTTTATACAACTCACTAAAGTTTCCCCACACAAAGAAACCTAAGAAATAAAGAAAAGAGAAAATGAGAATCGCTTTAGATAAATTCATAAAAAAAAGAATCCTATTACTGATATAATATATAATAATAGAAGAGAAAGCAGTAAAACCACTTATCATTCCAAATGTATATTTATCATAAGGTGAAACTGTAGAATAAGAAATATTGAACATTATTTTCCAAGTCTGTTCGGGGACTAAAATATTTACAATGTTCAATAGCAATACTCCTGCCTGCACTTGGAATAAACAACTTAAAACGGGAAGTTTTTGTTTCTTTGGTGCTATACCATTAATACTATGATTTAAATAAAATATGAAACTTCCAATTATAAGCCAAATAAAAGGTTCATAATCTGATGATATATGTACAATCCCTGTTTGAAGTTTTAGCAAGTACATAAAACCACCCATAAATGCGACTAAGAAAGAACAGAAGCTAATAAGTCCTTTATATTTTTCGATATTTCTAAGAAAGAGAAAATAAATACAGAAAAAACCGAAGAACAAACATTCTTCTCGAAACAAGACAATTGTCAAGTCTGATGGTATATCATGGATTCCCATGTAAGAGTGAATTACATCCCATGAGAAAAATATCCAGGGAAAACCAGTGAAACATGCTATGGCACATAACCACAACATACACACAAGAATTTTCTTTTTAATTTTTATGTTCATAATATGAATATTTTATTCCGTAAAAGTCTAAATCCGACATAAAAGATTGGCAATTCAAAGAGTCACAAAGACAATTTAATCCTATTTTTGTTTTACCTTCTAAAATGTATTGAGTAGTAATAACAGCAGGTAATGCAGTATATAATAAATTATTTTTTGTATATAAATAGTAAAAGGTATCTATCTTTCTTTCTGGCTCTATTTTAGAAACTTGACAAATTACACTTCCCCACTTATTCTCTTTCTTAACGAGACGTTGATAATCATCTTGCAACATAAGTGTTGCTTTATTTAAATTATGTTTATAAAAGATCTTTATAAACATAAACTTCCCCATTGAGATATAGTCATTTAGCATAATGAATGTTGATATCTTTCTTATTTGTTTTAAAGAAGTAGCCAATTGAGTTAATTGTTCGTCAAATGATGGCATACATATTTTTTTATGTCCAATGAAAGGAAAAAATTTGTGATGTGTATATCGAAAAGGAGACACCTGTATTTCCTTTCCATGAGAATAAACATAGGAACGTGTTTTTCCCATAGATGATGCTGCCAGATCATAAGTTGAACTATATGACCAATTATCAACAGCACCATAATAGATATTAAAATTAGTATTTTCTGGGCTGTTTAAATGAGTCTCTATAATAGTTTTAGAAAATACGCCTGAAATACCAGGCATCCAACCAACACCTATAATAAAGCAAAGTTTCTGAGCTTCAATGCTTTTTTCATATGGTTTTAATAAATCACGCAAAATGCCATATCCTCCTATATCGATGTAGTGGCAATTATTTCTTAATGCATGTAAGGCAATCTTGTCATTTATTTTAAATGAAGGTCCAACAGCATTAATAACCAACAAACATTGAGAACAAAAATTATCCAATTCTACATCATTGTTATAGTTCATTTGGTTATACTTAAGTCGCTCACTATTATAAAATGTAGACATAGATATTTCTTTTATGGATCTCCTACCACCAATTAAAACATGGAAGTGAGTTTGTAGTTGTAATAAATATTTAACTATAATAGAACCAATTGTTCCAGTTCCACCTATTATTCCTATATATTTATTATAAACCATAATACTATTCCTCTATAGATATATTTATGTTGTTGTTTTTTAATATTTCGTTTAACATGTGCAGATTGATATTTATGTCTTCAAAAGTAAAGATGCCAGGCATAATTGGTATACATCCTTTTATTATCGAGAGCACAATTACCGCACAAAATACTCCTGTTAATCTAAATGAGGAATCTGAGTGCAATAAACATTTTACAATAGAATTTTGATTTCTTACATAAGTACATACTATCACAGATTTCTCGTTTTTCTCATTTTTCTCCAATTGCCCCTGTTGTTTATTGACCATTTTACAAATCAATTTTCTAATAAAAGAGCTCTTTCTTAGTAAGGGAACTATGCCCATAGGAAGATTTTGCAGATGAAAAGCACAATCAAAATTTTGTAGTTCTTCAAATCGACTAGCTCGTTGTATAGTCCTTATTTCAGGACTAGAAAAGAATATTAATGGCATATTGGAATGAAAACGATCAAAAGTAAAAGTTCTATCTGAATGATATTTAGTTGGTTTTATTCTTCGGATTTCCCTTTCTGAAAGGAGCATCAGGTCATCTTTAAAACCCTCAAACATATTGATTATTGAAGCTGTTCCAGAAACAACACCTGCTCCAAAATAGATTCTCAATTCGGCTTCTAAAACAGTTTTTTTTAATTGTTCTGCAGCATATTCTAGCATGAAAGTTGTCAACCCTGGACATAATCCCATTCCTGTAAAAATTGTTCCCCGAAAATTTGTTATGTTCTCATTTTTTATTTCTAGTACACGTCCACTATGTCCATAGTCATCATTAATATCAACACATATTACGTGATTTCTTAAACAAATTGTATAAATATCTGTTCCTACACATGAAAAAGGACCAAGTGCCAAAATTATAATATCAAATTGTTTAATAACAGATTCTATATTTTGGGTATCATGTATGTCCATTTTTATGAACTTTACTTTCTTCTCTGATATCTTATGAATACCTCTTGATGCTATAAATAATTCACAAATATCATGATAATGTAGCAAGTAATCTGTAATAAATTGTCCCGCAATCCCTGTGCCACCAATTACTAAAACTTTCTTTTTAGACATAAATTTCTATCTTTTTTTAAGCTTATCCAACAAATTATATAATACAGAGTGATCCCCAAACTAAAAATGCCTGGTAGTAAGCATTCGGTCTTGGGAATTATCCAAGTGACAATAGATAAAATAATTGTTAGTATAACAGGGTTCACAACTATAGACCATCGAGGAACTATAGCTTTGGATGAAAAGTTACTAAATCCAACAATCAGCCAGGTCACTGGAAGTAGAATAAACATAAAGGGGAAAAAAGGTATATTAGATCCTGTTAATAATTGCCAATCTATATTTGTTTGCATTATCATTTTTGATGTACCAATACTATATATTATGGCATAGCTGTAATGATAAAACCCCAACATCAATAAAGAATAAGATATACAGAATGTATTAATAAGCGCAAGCTTTTTATTAACTTTACACATTGTTGTGTATATGAAGTATGTCCCTAATATCCAAAAAGGAAAAGTAAAAATACATCCAAAAGATGATAAATTTAAAATAGTTTCTTCTAAAGAAAGTAGTCTTGAAACAAAATAATCTGTTTCAACAGTTTTCATCTGTACTAGATAGTCGCAGGTTGTGATAAATAAACCTGAGATTACACTTATAATGATTATACAGTCATAATTACGATTGTTCATTCCATAAAAATTAAAAAGCTGCCGGAATCTTTTAGCTTCCGGCAGTCTTTATTTATTTTAAATATTGAATTTTGAAGGGATTACCTTCTGTTTTTATCTTTAAAGGTTCATACTTATCTTCTTTATAGTTGTAAAGATAATAACCTGTTCCTTGAGTAGAAGCCATCCCGAACACCATATAGTCTCCTGCTTTACATTGACTACATGACCAACCCGTAGTTCCGTCAAAGTTCATTTTTTTGACAGTTTTATTATAAACATCTATTTCAAATGTTTGCATTGATTTGTCATTTACATAATCAGGTGGATTACTAACATATCCCGGAACATTGAAATATCCATATAGCTTACCATTTCCTGTATATGTTTTGCTATAAATATAATTTGCTTTATTACCCTTTATGTCCGGTATACTAATTGTTTCTATTGGGAAATAGTATGACTGATCAAAGTCTGTTTCTCCTTTCTTTATACGCAAGAAACCTTCTGTACAGTTTGCAAAATATCCGAAGCCTCCTACACAATAAATATAAAGATCGCCTTTTTCATCAATGAAAGGATCACCTGAATACTCATAAGCGGTTGCCATTGTAGCTCTATTATCAGATATCATTTTAATAGGCTTGTCTGTCTTTGTATCAATCAAAAGTACATAAGCTCCAGTATTAGGGTTAAACTGGGACTTATCTTGAGCTAATCCTACATATAAAATACCATCTCTAATAACCGAAGCACCAGGTTCAGGATTTTTATCACCACTTTCTTTCCCAATTGCATATTCAGATAAATCTATTTCACCTGTTTTTTGCATTGTCGTAGGATTTATTATATACAATTTTCCCAATCCTACGCATGATATATAAGCTTTTTCTTCTGAATCAAATGTAAGGAATGCAGGAAGAGAACCGGAAGGGAGAATCATCGTTTCTTTTTCTTGAATTAGCAAACCATTCTCGACTCTGTACTTATATAAACGGGCATTCATCGATTCTAAGACATAAATGTTACCCCCATAAGTAAAAAGAAAAGATTCTTTTGCAAAGACCAAAGAATTTTGTGTACTTGTCTGTTCTACATTTAAATCTTTAAATAGACTAACATAAGCATTATCACCCACCGTGACACTATGAACAAAACTCATATCGTCTTCTTCATCTGTTGGAAACGGATCATCTTTACTACATGAAATAAAACTTAAAAAGGTCGCTAATAGCGACAATAAAAACCATTGATTTTTCATTTTTTTATTTTTTTTAGTTAAAATAATTATTTATAATATTACAAACTCATCGCTCCCCCTGAAGATTCATCACCAAACCAATTAAATCGTAATTTAATTTTAAAAGTACGACCTTGTAAAGGCTTTTTAAATTCCATATAGCTCTCCTTGTTGAATATATTTTCAACTTCAAACCCTAATGATACTTTATTTTTCCAAATAGATTGCTGGAATCCTGCCGTAAAAAGATGACTACGAGGAATTAACCATTTCTTTCGCTGTTCTGGTAAGTTACTCATTTGCCAACTCCAATCAAAATCATGAACGTAAGATGCGTCTATATAGATTCTAGATATTTCATGTTTCCCAAGTAATCCCTCTGTATGATACTCTAAACCATAGTTAAAATAAAAACGAGGAATATTGGGTACCTGTTTATCATAAGTCGGGTTTTTCACACTTTGGTCATTAGTAGTCCATTTTAGCTTATCCCGAATATCTTGATAGGTTAAGTTAAAATAACTATAAAGCTGTGGAGTCACATCTATTTTTAAATCAAAATCTCCCCCCATGATCTGAGTCTTACCCAAATTCGTATAAATCATTCGTATATCAGCAGGAAATAAACTTATCATATCTGTTATATACATATAATATAAATTTGTCTCTAACTGAAAACGACTTAACCCCATAAAATTACTTTTATCCATGATTAACCCTAAATTTATATTATTACTTATTTCGGGATTTAAATCAACTGAAGGCTTTACTGTCACTCCGTCTCCAAACAATTCTTCCGTATCAGGAAGCCTCACGTTATGTGATAAGGAAAATTTACCTCTCACCCCTTTGAAAAATTCATAACTGATTCCTTCACTTATTCCATAGTAAAAATTGTTTATTTTTGTTTTTTTCGGTTCTTTCTTAACACTTTCAGATTCATCTACAATTTTATCACTTGTTCTATATATTCCAGAATTTAAATAGTATAGACTGAACATTAAAGAGTTTTGAAGTTTGTTATTACGTGAAGAATACTCATGTGCTAACCCCAAAGTATTTCCCTTCATATTACTGGGAAAACCACTAGGGTCAAAACCAACATATTCTGCTGTATAATCATCCTTAGGTCTATACCTTGAATATGTGAATTGATTGTTAAGATTAAAGGTATGTTGCTTTAACTTGTATTTTAAATTCAATTTATGTCTGATTTCAAATTGTTTGTCATCTGAATAGTTTAATAAATTATCATCAGTTTCTCCCATTGTATTTGTTATGGTTCCATCCCATTGCCGTTTTGTTCTAGCGGTATCAACCAAATGCGTATGAATGATTGGAGTTACTAGACCTGACTTGAATTCAAGGTTTTTAAATAAGAAATTCTTCTTCTCTAAAGTTAAAGTAGGCATAATGTTTGTCCCATGTGTATGAGAAAAACGTGAATCAAAATCTAAGGCCTGAATTCCCTTTTTATTGTTATAAAAAGCACATTCTAATTCAATCTTATCAAACCAGAATTTTGTAAATGTTAAACCTACATTATACATTGTGGACCTATAATAATCATTATTTCTTATTACTTCTTGGTAGGCACTTGAAGGTAAATTTGTTTCAAAAACAGGATAAGTCATTTTATAATTATTATCCGATTTATTATGAAAAAAACCTCCTCCAATTTGAATCCCTGGTTTTTCAAACATTTTTTTTACACTGACTAACGTTTTGGAAGTACCAAATGAAGCAAACTCCTGAGTAAAGCCTACCAAGTCACACTCGTCCTCTCTTGTAACAACATTAATCGCTCCTCCCAGACCATCACTGCCATATTCAGCAGGAACTATTCCTTTATATATCTCAATATATTTAATGGCATCAATAGGTATGTCGTTTATATCAAATGAACCATCGGGGCTATTTAAAGGAAAACCATCTATATAAATAGCTACTCTTTTTCCTTCCAGACCATGTATGGACATTTTAGAAGAGCTACCCAAACCTCCGGATTTTCTAACTTTGATTCCAGAAGTACGAGTAAGTACTTCTTCAATTCCAGTTGAACGACCTCTTAATTTTGCTCCATCAACAACCGTTACAGCCATAGGACTTTTACGTATATGATTTATTTCTGCCTGCTGTGAGGATGCTTTTACCACGACCTCATTCAACACTTCTGTACTTTCTTCCAAAAAGAAATTTTTAGTTGTATTTCTATTTACAGTAACAGACTGTTTTATTGTTTTGTATCCGATAAAAGAAACCTCTACAAGATACGTTCCGTTTTGAGGTAATTTTATTCTGTATAACCCATTATCATTTGCATTATCTCCAACCTGATTTTTTCGTATATATACAGAAGCTCCTACAACAGGTTCATTTGTCTTTTTATCTACGATTCGACCAGAAAGAAAAACTTGTGCCCAAGATATCATAGGGAAACAACATATTCCCATAATGACTAAAATTGTTTTTACTTTTCTACACAACATAGGTTTATAATAAAATTTTTTTTTAACATGCATATTATAGTTACATTGGAAGCTTTAGATACATTTATCGTGTCAATATCAATCCAATTGCATAATTTACTATATGCTGTATAATATGCCTTTAGAATAGCTTCTTTACGTGAAAAAATGTCAATAGGAGAAAATTCTTTCTTATCTATACACGCTATCTCTTGGGGTGTACAAAAAAGAGAATATTCCTTTTTTGATAATATCGTCGTTTGATCTTCAATATCTACTCCAATACCCTTATACCTCTTTTTCTTTCCAACAGCAGCAACTGCTATTGCATCTTTATGAGATATAGAACCAACTATGTCAAATGGCCATATTGGTTCACCATCTCTTCCTTTTAAAATGGGAACTATTTCCTTTTGTAAAGTCTGTAAGGCACGATGTGCGGCACAACGTCCCAAAATATAAGTTTTAAGACGTATTTCAGACCATTCTCTTTTAATGAATATTTTTTCCTCATTAAAGAGATTATCTGAAGTAGCAAAAGGACTATCTTCCACAATTTCTACTGCTATATCGGAAAAGGGTAATACAAGCATATTTATACATGCAATTCTATATAATTCATTATCAACTTAGCTAATTCCGCATGATATTTTGTAATAAGAACATGCCCTCCTGGCAATTGGTGGAAAGAAACTTTCTGAAAGTAATTATTCCATAGATGTTGATTGTTTCGAATTGTAGGCTCATCCTCTCTACCGACGATGGAACATAATGGGGTTTTCAATTTACAATCAAGAAACTTGTAATTTACCATTGCTACAGTATTCATTCTCAACTCATGCAAATATTCATGTTTTTCTTCATCTGATAAAGTTGCGATCAATTCTTCATTCAACAGATCTTTTGCACGTGAATAATCCAAAAGGGCATTATCGTCATTTGAAAAGAATTGCATTAAGTCATCACGCAATGTAGGAGGAGTTCCACCAATCATTATAATACCCTGTATCGGAATATTTTCTTGTTCAAATCGTTTACAGATATCATAAGCAATATAGCAACTGTAAGAATATCCCATGATAAACAAAGGAATCTCTTTATCAGCCTCTTTCAGTTCATTGGCTAATAGCGCACCAACTTCTTCTACAGAGGACTTTATCTCACGTCCATCTCCATGTCCCGGATATTGTACTGTATATAAGTTGATTTCTCCGGTAAAATCCCCAGAAAATGTACTATACATACCAGGGGTTCCTGCTGCATATGGAAGACATATAAGTTTTGCATATGGAGTAGAAACCTTTTTCATACAAATGAGATTCTCAACTTTATTATTCTCTATTTCTTGTTCAAGCAGTTCGGCTATCGTAGGTTTATCGAATAAATCTTTTAATTTGATGTTGGTTAATCCGACCTCCTTTAATTCTTTTATTAACCTTACAGATCGGATAGAGTCGCCTCCTATATCCCAGAAATTATCAAATACACCTACCTCTGGTATCCCTAATACCTTTTCCCAGATTAAGGTTATTTGTTTTTCCCTTTCATTCCTTGGACCTACAATATCCCTTTTAACAAAATTTTGTTTCTGATTCGCAATATTGGGTAATTGCTTCTTGTCTGTTTTTCCATTGGCAGAAATTGGAATCTGCTCTATTCTAGCCATTGCGGAAGGTAACATATAGTGAGGTATCTTCATTTGCAGAACAGACATTATATCCTTGTATTCTAAATCACAATTATTTGCTGTAACATAAAAAGCTACAACTACAGGCTGTTTGTTTACATCATATTGAATCTCTGCACAAGCCTCTGTAATACCTGATACTTTTAATAAAGCATTCTCTATTTCTCCTAATTCAATTCTATACCCTCTGACATTTACTTGAAAATCTTTACGTCCTACAAATACAATATCGCCAGTTACAGTCATCTTTACAACGTCTCCTGTATTATATACAATTCCTTCATGAGTAATAGGATTATTGATAAATACAGATTTCGTTTTCTCTTCTTTATTCAAATAACCACATGACACTCCCTCGCCTCCAATATAAAGGATACCAGGAACTTCTGGTAGTGTATATTCTAAATTATCATTTAATACATATACTTGTGTATTATAAATCGGTTTCCCTATTGGAACTATATTTAAATGACATTTGCCGTCTTCTTCAATCGGGATAGGATAAAAAGTGGAAGCCACCGTTGTTTCTGTAGGGCCGTATTCATTAATAAATTTGTGCAAAGGATAATTTTCTAACCACCTGTTTATATCCGAAACATTGATAATTTCAGCACCCAGCATAATAGTCATATTGGGTGATAGGTTTACAGGTCTCTCCAAAAATCCCAACATATTTACCAACATTGAAAAATGAGAGGGAGTTACATTCAAAAAATTGATTTTTTCTTCATCTATAAAATACAGAAGTTTCTCTATATCTTTAGTTGCATTATCGGAAAGAATGTGTAAAGAAGCTCCGGCAATGAAAGGTAGCCAATTAGAAGTAACAGTCATATCAAAGGAATACGATGTTATTAAAGCAAACCTGTTATTACAGTTTACATTAAACGCTTCTTTCTCATAATTCAAAAAATTGGATACATTTCTATGCCTAAGCATTGTACCTTTAGGTTGTCCTGTTGAACCAGAAGTATAAATCATATAAATCAAATCATCAGGAGTATTACAAGGTACTATATTATCCATAGATTGACTATTTATATCATTTACGGTGTATCGACGATATGTATCAGGTAAAGGAATAGAATCATCATCAAGTAACACACAATGTTTAATGTTGGGGGTATATGAACTATTAATATTGTCTACATGTATTCCTTGAGTTACAAGAACTTCTGCTCCACAGTCATTTATCATATACTGTATTCTATCCGAAGGATAAGAAGGGTCAATTGGCACATACGCCCCACCTGCTAAAAGAATTCCAAGTTGTACTATAGGCAAATCAAGCGTTCTGTTCAGTAATAAAGCAACCTTAGAATTTCGTACCACTCCAAGAGAACGTAAGAAATGCGCCATCTGATTAGCTTTTTTCCAAAACTCTGTATAAGTTAAAGAAACTCCTTGATAAGAGATCGCCTCTCTATTAGGATACAAATCTACAGTATTACTGATCTGTTCATATATTGTTTTAAGAGGATAAGCATGTTCTGTTTTATTTGTTTGCTCCAATAATTTTATATAGAAGAGAGGGAGTATATTTGAACATGAACGCTCTTCGTATCCCTTAGTGTTTGTATCATCTACCAATTGGTTAAGCATAGACGTGAATTGTTCAGAAAGTAGTTGTATGTATTCCGCATCAAATAGCTCACGAACATAATTCCAATCAAAACACCATTTATTTTCCCATGTATACATAACAAGGTCTATATAAGTACCAGGTGCACCTGTCTGTACTTTAGGCGCACCAATTGTCAAATATCTAGATGAATGACTGATACCTTTGGGAAGCATATTGATAGAATTACTAAAAATAATTGCACTCAAAGAGCTTTGTTTTAAGCCTTCCTGTTCTGCGATTTTTCTGGACAATTCTATTGAAGATATTGGATACTCAAGCATGGTTCGTACAAATTGTTCTATCTTACGTGCAATAGAAACAATCGGTTCTTGTGGAGATGTTTGGATACGGACAGGGAAAATATCAAGAAAACTACCTATTATATTTTTTGCATTAGGTAAATGCTGTTCCCTGTTAAATACAGGCATGTTGATAATGAGATCATTTTGTCCAGACCACAAATTCATCAGTTTAAAATAGCATGCCATAAGTAAGGAATTAAGGCATATACCAGAAGTATGAGAACTGATTTCAAGAACTTTATTCATCAATAAAGAATCCAATTCCGTATGTAAGGTATTAAAATGGACTTTATTTATTAAAGATGGCTGACATTTCGTGGGAATAGATATTTTCTCTGGTAAATCTTTAAACACCTTTAGGGCAAAATCCATTGCATTCTGATATCGCTTTGTTTGCCTTCTGAATCTCTCCACAAAAACATAGTCAGAAAAAGTTAGACCTTTTTCTTGTTCAACAGTTATTTCTTTACCAGCGATAAACTGATCATAAGTTGATGTTAATTCTTGAAGGAATTGAAAAAAGCTGAAACCATCAATTATCTGGTGATCAATATGTATAATTAATTCATGTTCATCTTCCCCTGTTTTATAAATATTACAATAGAATAAAGGATACTCTTTAAGGTCAAATCTGTGATCATGATCTTTTTCGTCCTTTTGTAAAAAGAATGTTTCCTGTTGTTCTTTGTTCATTGAAGTTATATCTTCATAAGAACTTTTAAATGTCGGATATTCAGGAAGAGTTATCATCTCAGGTTTATCCGACTCTTCGGAAAGAATAGAATGTAACAATGGATGACAGTTAATAATGTGATTTAACGTCTTGTCCCAACATGCTGGATCAAAAAAACCTTTCAATTGTGTCCGACAAATGATATAACAACTTAATCCTGTCGGTTCATTACGGATAAAACTTTTACTGTGATAGAATAATGTTTCTTGGAAATCCATTAACGGAAAAGAATACCCCTCTGGAGTTGCATAGCGTTCCTTAATGGTTTGTGCTATATCTCGTATACAAGTTTTATCTTTTATATCATCTAATGTTATTTTATCAAAAACTTCAGTTAAGCGCTTCATCATTTGATATACAGCGGCAAAAGAAGTCACTTTAGTTATAATATTTTCTGTATATTGTATTTCTAAAGAGGGAATTCCTATTTCTTCGCTGATAAACTCTCGAACTAACAGTTCATATTCATTTAAAGGAGATTGAAGTTCTTTTAATAAATATTGTTCAAGATAATGTTTTTGAGAGACTAAGGTCGGATATTTATAGAAGAAACTATTTTCTAATTTAATATTTAACAGTTCTTCAAGTTTAGAAACAGCCATCATACTGCGTATTGAGTCTCCTCCTAAAGAAAAGAAGTTATCTTCTATATGAATGAGGTTTGTTTTTAAAACTTCTGACCATATTTTTTTGAGAACCAATAAATAATCCATATTATGAGATTCTTTGTTTAGTTTTACAATTGATTTATTATACTGTCCTTGCTCAAAATACTTTGCCATAGATCGACGTTTTATTTTAGAGCTAGAAGTTCTGAGTATTTCTCCTTTTTTTATCTTTATAGAGTATTCTGGAGCAAATCCAACTTTGTCTGCTAGAAATGCGTTACATTCATTTATTAATTGTCTTATTTGTTCTTCCGACATTTTTCTTGATAATACAAAGAAATGAAGTACAATTTCACGATTTTCTGTAGAAGAATAAAAAGATGTAAATACAGTTTTTTCAATTGAAAGACCAAATTTCTCTAAGACACAATTTTCTAAATCAAAAGGATGAAAGTTTTGTCCATTTACTATAATTGTTTCCTTTTTTCGACCTACTATATAAAGAATATTGTTATAATCAAAAAAGCCCAAATCTCCTGTACTTAACCAACCGTCTTTTAATACTTCATCTGTTGATTGTATGTCATTATAATAACCAGACATGACACAAGCGCCTTTTACTTGAATCTCTCCTAAATTTAAATTATTTTGAGGAATACCGTCTTTAACAATGCGTACTTGTAAGCCTGGTAATATTCTACCTGCACTAACAAATTCACAAAAATCTTGTTGTTTATCGACTAATTTGATAATCCCTTCATAGAACGCCTCTCTATTTATTCTTATATTTTTATTTCCATAACCCGGTAAACAGGAAGAAACAATCAATGTTGTTTCAGCCATTCCATATGAAGGGCGGAATGCATTTCGATTAAACCCAAGTTGAAAAAGGGGGGATAATCGGACGTATAAATTAGATGGAACCATTTCTGCTCCAATTGAAAGAGTCTTCACTTGAGATAAATCCAATTCTTTTATGTCATTAGATTGTTCTAACTTTTGAATTAACAAATCCAATCCTGAAGGTGTCGTACCGCCACAAATACTTACTTGATATTCGGAAATTTTCTTTAGAAAAATCAAAGGATCTCTTAAAAAGGAAAAAGGCTCTATTTTTATTTCTGTAATTTGGTTATACAAACAAACCAAATGATTTCCAAATAGACCATAATCATGAAAATATGGCATCCAGTGAATCAAAGTATCTTCAGTTGTAATTTCATCCGCAAGAGTTTTTATTTTCAAATTAGTTAAAATATTGTTAAAACTAAGCATGACTCCTTTGGGTGCCCCTGTACTTCCTGATGAAAACTGAATAACACATAAATCTTTACTATCTCTTTTAGGTATGTGTAAAGAATAATCTTGCAACAAATCCAATTGTTTCATAATATCTTCAACACACACAGCTTTATGAAATGAAGATTTATAATATTCAAATAGATTAATATCATTTGTTATAAGTGTAACTACACCTAATATATCAATTGCATTCTTTAGGCGTTCAAAAGCAATAGAGTTCTTATTACTGAATTGTACAGAAGGCATTAAAACGGGTATACAACCTGCCATAACACATCCCCAAAATAATAATATAAAATTTTCGGATTTTTCAACAGAGATTATTATCTTACTGACAGGCTTTACTTGATAGTAAGATTTTAAAATAAAAGCTATTTTTCTAGATTTTTCTCGTAACTCTGAATAAGTTAGAAAAAGATCACATTGACTATTATTTACAATAACAATTCCTTTTGTCGGCACTTTATGTGCTGCTTCTTCCAACAATTCATATAGGTTTTCCATCTTGCTTTATTTTTTGCCCGCAAAGTTCGTTTGTTTAGCTAAATCCATCAATACCAATTATTAGGTATTTTTAATAAATTGTTGTATGCATATAATATTACTTAAATTATATATTTCTATTTATTGTGTGTAGCTATCGTATTAGTAGTCAGTTGATATTAATTTATATTAGATTGTTATACATAATCATTTATGATAAGGAAATATTACCTACAAAGGGGTATTATATGTATTTTTACCTTCCTATTTTTTGTAAAATGATAAGTTCTTTATATCTCATAAATAACTATTGCTTCTTTATTAAGACCTAGAAATCATCACATTTAATATATTACTGATACGCAATGCTCTAAAAATATTTAGTTATTTACTATAACAGTCAATGTATATTTCAGGTATACCTGATAATCTTCCATTATCATCTGGTCTATTACTGCCAACGGAACGTCCTTGTTATCCCGGAATCATTTGAAGCTGCCGAGTGCGGTATGGTAGTTCTTGGCCGTACCGATGTGATTTAATTGGCAGAGTCGCTCGATGAGATTCTCCATGAATATAAAAAGGGTATTTTCTTTTTCGGTGCACCGGAACTCCATAATTATATCTTCAGATGAATAACCTCGTCGTAGCAGATCGAATCTTTCAATAATCCTGTTCAGCTTTTCCAAATTCTCCTCCAGTTTTCGGATTATTGTCTGAATAACGGTTATCCGTTCGCCAGCCGGTGCCGAAACAGGTCTTGACTGTTTATCATCCCATTCATGAGAGAACACCTTATAACCGGTTGTGATTTGCCTGACGACACGGCGGTGAGTTACAAAATAAACGATAGTGCCCGGACGGCCTTCGACTGTTGACGGGCGGAATTTCACCTTTACTGTTGTCATACTTATATTTATTTAATTGGTAATGTTTCATTCTCGTCTTAACTTGCGGCATATAAAAATGGTCAACGTGACACAGACAACGAGAAAAGCAGCGGTACAGCCGAGTACTTCCCACAGCAATATGCTATGTATAAGACGAGCGTTCGCGGCGCAGGTACAAACGAAAGCCGCCGCGAGGGAGATGATTGCCTCTACCATACACCAGAAAGCGGTTGCGGAGATAAGCACACGGTCATTCGCCGAGAGGCGTCCGGCTAGCCTTGCGCATTCCCGTTCCATCCTGTCGGCCATCTTCCGGCAGATTTTCTCTCCCTCCTGTTCAAGCGTCTTTCTCGCTTCCTCGCCGAGTGTGACCGTGCTTGCCCCACGCAGGGAAGAAACAGCCCCGTCCATTTTGGGCAGGGCTTCCGAAAGTCTGTTTTCGAGCTTTTCCACGTTGGCACTAAGAATGCGGACAGCTTCATAATTGTTTTTCAGCGCATCGATTATGCGGTCTTGCTCCTGCATTTTTTCGGCAGTCGGAAGTGCCCCGTCTATTTCCGAGAAATCGATTTTTTTATTCATAGGCTGTTATCTTTTTCGTCCTGTCTTCGGTTTCTTTCCGATTACCCTTGCCGCTTCACGGGCGCACCGGCGTGCCCATTCCCGTTCGTCCTCGTCCTCGCATCTTCCCCAAGGCAGGTCGTTGGAACTGCCGCCACCACCTCCCGAAGGAACCGCCGGAGTATCGAGCATCCCGACGAAAAGTGCCGCAGCCATGTCCGTGAGGTCACGGCTGTTGGCTGTCTCCCGGTAGTCGAACTCGTCATTGAATACGTCCAACGCTTCATCGGGAATGAAGAACCGGCGGCTTTCCCCGTCGATGTCGATATGGTACGGGCTGGTACCGGGACGATAGCCGGTGTATTGCGGAACCGGTGTCGTTCCTTGTGCGTGAACCGGAATCGTCCGGGGTGTAGTCGGTATAGATTTCCCTGCGGCGGGCTGTGTCGAAACAGTCCTTGTCTTGGGAGCCGCGTGCAGCTTTTTCCACGTGCTTTCAAGTTTGGTCGCCATGAGGTTGCGCCCCCTGCCGAGTTCGGAAGCCTTGTATCTGGCGTTGCCTTTCTTCAGCACGTAACCGCGCAATATCTTCTTGTTGTCGCGCAGCTCCCAAAACTCATATCCCTTGCTCCGGAGTCTGGCCACGTACTCATCCCATGACCAGCTTTCCATGGATTGCAGGGTTTCCATGCAGTCCCGGTTCACCTGCCCGATGTTCGTCTCACGTACTTCGGCGGCAGTCGTCCAGCCCCGTTTCAGGGCCACACGCTCGGCTGCCCGCTGTGCCCGCAGGTGTATGTCATGGTCGTTGTTGATATTCCCCCGTTCGTCGATACGGCAGAACGCACCGTGAAGGTGGGGAATGCCGCTCTTGGATTCCAGATGCAGCCACACCGTGCCCTTGCTGCCTTTGAGGGCGGTTTTCGGGGAATAGGTCTTGCCGTTCTTGTCAAGCAGTTCGATGTTGTCGAACTCATCCGTGAAGTCGTCCCACAACCTTTGCCAGTCGTCGATGGTAAAGTCTTTGGTGTGTTCCGGCGCAGGGCTGACCTCGATGCGGATGACGGAATTTTTGACCCGTTTGGACTTCTCCAGCGTCAGCCGCATAGAATCCCATATACCCGTGGCATCCAGACCGGGCGGCAGCAGATTGTCCCCCACGTGGAAGATGCGTTCGGGATGTTTCTTGTTCCTCGATTCTCCCGTGATGTACCTGATGTCATTTATCCCGTGGGAGATGGATTTCGCTTTCCCTATCATGGCTCGTCCTCCCTGTCTTCACCGTTCCTTGTCCCGTCGGGCAGGCGGTTGGAAAACCGTACCTTGTCGAGCACGTCCGTGACACGCTCGGCCAGCCTGCCGAGTTCCTTGAGCCATTCGAGCATGAAAGGGTAACTGTTAAACATCTGTCTGCGCTTTTCGGGGTTCATGCCACGGAGCGCGGACGTGTAGTTCACGAGGTCGCTGCGGCATCCTATAAGGGTCTCCATGACCGCCTCCTGCCTTGCCGTCAGCCTCGCTTTCGGCCTGTAGTTGAAAGCTCTTGCCAGCACGTAGCTGCTGACGGTCATGCCGCACTCGGCGGCAAGGCGGCGGATGTACTGTTTCTGTTCCACGGTGACTTTGGCTCCGATGTATTCGGTGCGGCTGCCGCCGGACGGAAATGATGTGTCTTGCTTATTGTCTTCTGTCATAACTGTTGTTTTATAAGGGTTAAGCGGTGCGAGCCTGCGAGCGCCGCCACCGGCGAACTGCCAGTGAGCCGCGAGAGCGCCAAGGGATGACTGACCGAAGGGAGGTGATACCTTGGCATATCTCGAAACTGAAAGACGTTTTCACCTCTCCTGCGGCGTGCCTCCGCTGCCGGATAAAATGCCATTCAAAGGCCGTTCAGATGCCGTTCGAATACCATTCAGGGCGGGATTGCAAAGGTTTACGACGTGGAAGTTCTGAAAGTCCGTCCATTCCTCGACACAGGTCATGGAAGCGACGGAAGCGGTTTTGGAAGCGTCCACCGCTATCATGCCCAGCTTTTCCATCGTTGCAAGGAGATTGCGGATTCTTTTTCTCCCTATGTTCCATTCCTCCGCGAGTCTGGTTTCCGAGAACTGGAACTGTCCGGGCTGCAATTCCTGCGGCCTGCGGAATGAATCGCCCCTGCCGGGGGACAGTCGCATCCGTGAGAGCAGGTCATAAAAAAGAGTATGGTTGCCGATTGTATTGCCGTCGTCATCTTTCGTTGTCCCTCCGAGCCATTCGATTGCCTCTGCGGTAAAGTGGATGCGGACTGTACGGAAGCCCTGCGGCTTTTTGAAAAGGGATGTTTCCTTGTTCCTCTTGTTTTCTTGCATAATTCAATAAAAAATAAGGGAATGGAGTATCGGAAAACCTACAACAGTTTCAATGAGATAGTGCGTGCGGGAGTTTCCTTGTCCGTCCGATACCCCGTTCCGGTTTTGACATCAGTTCCGGTTCACGTTGGCGGCGGGTTGGGATTGCAGGTGTCCCCGTGCGTCCTCCACCGCCTTGAAGTCGGAAGAGATTTTCATCAGCACGATGCTGACGCGGCAGAGCTGGCCGATGTCAACGAAATCCTTGACGGCTTCCAACAGTTTTTGCGCACGTTCCTGACGGTGTTTCATCACGGCCTCGTTACTTGTTCCGTTTTCTTTGGCAAGCCCGTGATTGAGAAAGCGGTTGACAGCCAACATGTCCGTCGCCTCAATCGTTGCGGTATCGCCGTTGCCCGTCCCGTAACCGACCATTACCCGTATGGAATCGGCCTCGTAGGGGGAACAGCCGCGAAGAAAGTCCAGAATGGTCTGTACCTTCGCGCTGATTACGGGTCTGCTCTCTTTCTTTCTCTGTTCCTTGTTCGGGGATTCCTGAACCGTGGCATTCCTGATACCCGGTTCCATGTTCTTTGAATTGTCCATAACTGCATTGTTCTAAAAAAGGTTGATGAATCATTTGTTTTTCTCATGTGTTACCAGATAGTGGGATGCCTCGCTGTCGATCTCGACCTGCGATTTCACCCGTACCCGTTTCAGCCATGCGTCGAGGTCTTCCTTGGCGAAGAAGCACAGCTTGCCGCCCGGCTTGTAGTAAGGGATTGCGCGGCGCATCATCATCTTGTAGAGATAGCTTGGCTTCAGTCCGAGGTAACGGGCTGCTTCCGTGGTGGTCATCAAATTACGTTCACTTTCCATATACGTTCATTTTTATTGTTACTTGTACTTTCGTAGAATCGGAATCTGCTGTTTTTTCAGACTTTTCCTTTCTTCTGTTTCCGATGCAAAGTTAAGTTTGCTCCAAGGTGGGCCAATGGGGGACGAATGGGGAAAGTGCATGAAAAGAAAATGCGCCATACCGTTGTGTATGAACGGTATAGCGCATAGCTATAATGGGAAGATACCGGGCTGAATGGGGAAACGACGGGCGGTTATGGGGTACCTTTCAGCCGTCTTGCGTTTTCAACGGCCTTGTCGATGGATTTGCGGAAATCTTGATTCTCTTTGGTGGCAGCATTGTTGCAAACATCGCTGCGGTGCTTGTCGTAGTAGGATTTGGATATGCCGCAGCGTTTCAGGAACTCTTCCGACCAGAGTTTCCCGCGCTCTCGCGGCCTGATGGTACGGGCGATGGAAAACACCATGTAACAGATGCGAAGGTTCTCTTTCGGGCGCACGATGACCTCCCGTTCGGTGGGTTTCAGGTTCAGGAAGTTCACGAAGTCGCTGCCCGACAGATACTCGAACTGGTAGTCGTTGCACACCTCGTAAATGAACAGGCACAGGGCGAGGTCAACGGTATCCATCCATGCGGTGGTCTCTTGCAGCAGGCCTGCACGGTTCATGGGTTGCCCTCCTTCACGCGTCTGATGTCGGAGATGATGCTTCCGGCGATTCCTTGCAGACGCTCCACCAGCACGTCGAGGAATACCGGTTTGAAGCACCAGACACAGAAATTCCGGTCACGCTCCTGCTGCCATTCCTTATATGATAGGTTTGCGTGTGCATGAGCTTGGTCATATTTTGCCTTTGCTACTCCGCACTCCGTGTCGAGCGACCTGTATTCTTCCGAATCCAGAGGCAGGAAATCCAACCGGTTACTCATTGCCGAATACTCGCGCCAAAGTTCTGTGGCGGCTGTTTTCGCTTCCTCGTACCGGTGTTCAAAGGGGCTTAGATATTCCTCGAAAAGGGCTTCAAAGTTCACTGTCTGCAACGGTGTCCTGTCGAGTGAAAGGTATTTGTTCGTTTCCGAAAGAAGGGAAGAAGAAAAGTCCAGAAGTTGTCCGGGGTTCTCCTTTACCAGACAGGCTGCCTCCTTGACAAGAAGGTTCGTGTCGTTGAAATCCTGATAGAACAGGGACGGCGGCAAGGCCTGTTCAAAAGACAAGACGCCTTGTCCGTAAGTTGCAAGAAGCGTGTTCACTTCGTGCAACCGTTGTGTTATTTGCCGTATCATCATAATCGTCAGGAATTGAAAAGGTCGTCCATCGTCACCTCGCTGTGGACGATGCTTCTGTTCTTGCCATTGGCCACACCATACGTCGTGATAAAGGTATGAACCAGTGTCTTGTTGGTCTTGGTAAGTTCCCTGAACAAACCGGAACGGTCACGCAACCGGCGTTCGTATTCGGGCTTGATACGGTATGTGTCCATGCAGAATTTCATCTCGCACAGGTGTATGATCCGGTCAGCCCGCTCTATTATCATGTCTATTTGTCCGCCGGGCATTCCTTCCTCCTTATTGGGCTTGACCTGCCATGTGGACAAGGATGTAGCCATGCCCCTTATTCCCAAAGCCGACTTGATCTGTTTATGATGTCTCATGCAGACAAGCTCGAAACTGCTACCCATCCAGTCGAATACATTTCCGGAATCAAGATGATTGCTCCACCATTCATCATCGTGTGAGAGGTTGTCGGCAAGGAACTTGAAATAGAACAGCGAAAAGAAATCCGTAAGCCTGTAAACGGCTCCGCGACGTTTGTTGCCGTACTGAAGCCATTTCTCTATCATATCGGACCTTTCAAGGTTTTTTATCGCCTTGGTTATGTTGCTGCTCTTCGATGATAGTGACTGGAATATGTCCTTGCTTGTCATTCCCGATTCGTGTTCGCTGAGTAGTTGTACGATTGACGTGTACAGGTCGGCATTGTCGAAAAGGGCGTTGTATAGCTCCTCGAACTCCAGTTTCAAAAGTGCGCCTTCATTGAAAAACAGCCGGTCTATATTCTGGGAAAGGCTCAACGCGGGGTCAAGAAGGCTGTAATAAAACGGAACACCGCCAAGCACCATGTATGTCTGGGTAAGCTGGTAACGATCCCATTCGATGCCTCTGGTAGCGAGATACCGCTCCGTCTCATTCAGGGTGAACGGGGACAGATGCAGGTTACACGTCACTCTGGCATGGAGGCCTCCCTTGTTGGCGACAATCTTGTCTTTCATCCATGAGGTCGCGGACCCCGTGGCGATAAGCATGATGTTCCGCTGTGACATGGCCCAGCCGTTCCAGAAGTTTTCAAGGGCCGACACGAATATGGATTTTCCCGAATCCATCCAAGGCATTTCATCTATGAACACAATCCGTTTACGGTCAGCGGGCAGGGACGACAGGTATTCTTCAAGGGCATAAAAGGCTTCATCCCAGTTGCTTAAATGGGAGAACTTTTTTCCCGAATAACTGTTGAGCACATTCAGGAAGTTGTTCAACTGTCTGCGGGTGGTCATTCCATGCGCACCGACATATTTGAAATCAAACTCCCGGTCGAAAAATTCTTCAATCAGGAATGTCTTTCCGATACGCCGCCTGCCGTAGACTATGACCAGCTCCGATCTGTCCGAGTTCAGGCATCTTTCCAGTTCCGCGTGTTCTTTGTCGCGGCCAATAAGTTTATCCATACTTTCATGTTTTGATGCAAAATTACGCATTTGGAATTGCCCAAGCAAATTTTAGAACCACTTATTTGATATTATCTATGAAATATTACGCTGTAAATTCAGATATAAGGTTTTGTGAGGTTTATGAACTGCGTCCATAAATCTGAAATTATCTATCCAAATCAAGAAGATAAGTTCAGGTTTATGTATCTGATAAACAGATATGCCGAGTTTTGACCTCTTCGGATTGAAATCTGGCCGGAAAGGTCAAAATTCGGCAATTATTCAAATAAGGCTGAAAACGGTGGTAATGGAGTACAACGCAGGATGTCAGCCAAATACGTTATCAACCAGATTCACCGCTTCAACTTTCTTGCTGTCAACGATTTTCGCGTAAATCTGCGTAGTCTTTACGTTGGCATGGCCGAGCAGCTTGCTCGTGGTATAAAGATCCGCACCGAGGGTAAGCATCATTGTGGCGAACGTGTGGCGGCTCGTGTGATAGGTGATTTTTTTATTGATTCCTGCCGTTGCCATCCATTTGGCCAGTACCTTGTTGATATTGGGTTCTGCCGGGAGTCCGGCAAAGACATGCAGCCCGTCTTCCGCACCGTTCCTTTCAGGCAGCCAACGGACGGCATGGCGGGAAAGAGGCAAGTAAATCGGTGTGGTAGTTTTTTGCATCACGGTTGACATCCGGTATTGTTCCCCGTCCTGAACAATATCTTTCCATCGTAAGGCATAAACATCGCTCAACCTCAAACCGCAGTAACAGGCGAAAAGGTAGGCACGTTTCACGTCTTCGCGGGGGCATTCCGTGTCAATCAGAACTTTTATTTCGTCAATGGTCAGGTATTCCCGTTTGGATTCCGGCACCTTGATACGTTCTGTGGCTGCAAGTGTCATTATCGGGTTCTCCGGGATAACCTCGGCACGGACGGCGGCGTTGAGTGCGGTGGAGAAATAACCCACGTAGTCCGCTGCACTCTTGGGTGAAAGCGGCTTGTCCCACCGGGTCTTGTAGGTGTGCTGAATCCAGTCGATGAAACCCAGACACCAGTCCTTGTCAATCTCTCTCATCTTCACCTTTTTCTTGTAAAGGGGAAGTAACCGGCAGACTGTTCGTAACAGTTTCAGTCCTCTCGCGCCTTTTCGTTCCTGTTCGGCAAGATAGGCTTCCATCCAGTCGTCCAGTAGCATTTTGGAACGGACGGATGTCTTTTTCAGTCCGGCCTTCGAGTGAGTCAGTTCGATGATGCGTTTTGATTTGATGGCCTCTACCGCCGCTTTTGTGGCCCGGTTCTGCTCCTTGACCATAGGATTGATTTCGGGCAACAGGTACAGTTTCAAGAACTCGTAACTGCGTTTTCCGTCAACATAGATGTCGAGATAATAGGATTCCGAACCGTCGGCGAGCTTCTTCGTGCGCACCTTTACCGGTTCCTTGAGTCTGGTCGATTTCTTTGTTGTTGCCATATATAATAATGTATTTAGAATGCGTCGTCAACCAAGGTGATTGCATCGTCCTTTTTCTTGTCTACTATTTTTGCATAAACCTGTGTGGCACGCACGGAACGGTGGCCGAGGATTTTGGAAACGGTATAGATGTCCGCTCCGAGCGTCAGCAGCAGCACCGCACATGAATGACGTGCCGTGTGGAATGTCACGTTCTTCTTTACGCCTGCCTTATCAGCCCAGTTCTTGAGACTGACACAAAGGTTGCTTGTATTGGGCAGCCCTCCAAAGACAAGGCCATCCGGTGTACAGCCATTACGTTCCGGCAACCATTTTACCGCTTGGGACGAAAGGGGGATATAAACGGGATTGGTGGTCTTTGTCATTACTACCGACACGAGCCATTGCCCGCCTGATATGGAAATGTCACGCCAACGCAATTTCCGTATGTCACTGATACGAAGTCCGCAAAAACAGGAAAACAGGTATGCCTGCCGTACCTGCTCGTTAAAAAATGGCGTGGCTATCATTTTCTTTATCTCCTCGATGGTCAGAAAATCCCGTTTGCTTTCGGGAACTTTGATTTTCTCGGTCATCTCCAGTTTGTACCAAGGATTTGATTCAATCAGTCTCTCACGTACAGCCTCGTTCAAAGCGGTACGCAAAGTGGTATAATAGGAATGAGCCGTCTTGGGAGTAATCTGTTTTCCCCATGCGGTCTTGCAGGAAGAACGAAGCCAGTCGATATAATCAATGTAAAACTGTCTGTCCACATCACAGAGCCTGACATCTGCACGGAATTTCAGCAAGTTTTTACGGGCGTTGTCGATTCCGTTCAGGTCGCGTGCTTCCCGGTGTTCGTGGTTCTTGCGGACAATGGTCATCCAGTCGGACAGCAGCATATCGGAAGATTTGCTTTCCGGTACTGTTCCCACCTTCGCATTGAGCAGGGCTTCTGTCCGTTCTCGCTGAATATCTTCCGCCTTGCGGAGTGTCTGCGCATTTTGCCGCCTTGCTTTGGCAGATGTTTCCGGCATGAGGTAGAGTTGCAGAAACTCGTACTCATGCCCGCCGTCTACACTACGGTCAAGAAACAGGGATAAACGTCCGTCCGCCAGTTTACGGTGACGTAACTTGAACGGAGATTTCTCTATTAATGATTTCTTTTTTCTTCCCATTGTATATCAATGATTTATATCCATATACAAAGGTAACAAATAATCCGAATATAAGTATCGTTTTAGGTAACAAAAATGTCGAATAATAGAGATTTTTAAGGAATACAACAGAAATCATCATTAGTTAATAATACATTGATAATCAGTATTTATATAGATTTTATCTGTTTTTATTTTCCCTTCGTTTCAATACATTGGCTAATGGGCAACCATCTACTGCCAGCAAATCCTGTTGGGGATGCTGACCATCTTCGGACCGATACAGTGGGCATTCAGTCTTCTGCCCAAATGGGAAGGTGCCTGGGCAAAGTGGCTCATACGTTATCTGACCGTACACTTCTACGGAGCTATGCTGTACTTCGTGGGATTATTTCGATGTATAACTCGCTGATTATCAGTATTGTTATTTTGCAAAACACCTCCACGTAACAAACGTGCAACAAAAATTTCCAAATAAAAAAGAGATAATTGCGTATTTGCAACTATAAAATTACAGCCCAAGCACCATTTCTGCATTTTATGGCTGTTTTGAGGGTTTGACAACCAAGTTCCAAAAACAGCGTTTCCCTTGTATTCTTACTATCGTTTCTAAGTTTGATTTTGTCTTCACTTTATTTCATCCAAGTATGATTTAGAGTATGAAACAACTTCATTATTATAATATAACTTAAGATTTCGTCATTGACCAAGCATTTCTAACAGAATGAGAAATTTCTTACATACCTTTGCACCACTTTCAACTTGCAATCACAAACAATGGTCATGATGAAATAGTCAAATTAAAACATCAACAGATTATGGAATCACGAACCAATCAAAGCGTTACTCCAGATGTTCAAGCACTCATGCTGGAGAACCTAAAACTCGCCAAGCGAGTGGAAGTGCTTGAAAATACCCTGTCAGCAGGTAAGGAAGTGCTGACTTTGGAAGAAGCTGCCCGATTTATGGGAGTGACAAAAAGTTCGCTCTACAAGATGACCCATGAGCAGACCATTCCTTATTACAAGCCGAATGGCAAGATGGTGTATTTCGAGAAAGCGGAACTCTTGACATGGATTCGCAGAAATGCGATTGCGTCAAAGGCACAGGTTTCAGAAGAAGCCAACCGTATCTTGAAAAGTTTAAGTGTCAAGTAGCCATGAGGACAACAGAATTTGAAGCCAAGAAGGAACAGGCAGTCAAACTGTCTGTCCTCTGGGCTAAGACAGGACTTCGTGAACTATCCATGAGGGATGCCGTCAATGATTACATTGAAGCAACTGGTGCAAACCATGCCATAGACAATGACGAACAAGCCATTTTGTATGGAAGACGTGCCGTTGCATTACGAGTAAGCATAGAGGCAATAAACAGTCTTAACAAAGACGAACTTCAACGCTTGGATAGAAAACTCATGGAGATTGTCAGTGAGAATATGCCACGGCAACAGCATGGTCTTCACCGATGATTTGTTGTCCTTTCAATCATTCACCATTTATAAACCATTCGGACATGGAAAGAAAAGAGATAGACAAAACTCGCCCTGTCACTTACTATTTGTCATTGACGGACGAACAACTGAATTTTCTCAGTAGCAACGAGGGAGGCATCAACAGAATGCAATGTTTCCGCAGACTGCTTCACCACACGGCAACTGCCGATACCACCTATACCAAGCGTGGCATATCCAAACCACTAATGCAAGGACAAACTTGTGTATCTGCCCTTGAACTTTCAAAGGAATGGAACTGCAACCGAAAGACAGTTATCCGCTTCTTGAAACAGTTGGAACTGTTGGGTATCGTAACAATAAAAACTGATTGCCTTACCACCATTATGGATATGAGATGCATAGCAGCGTGGAAGCATGAGGGTGAAACGGTTTATACAGCCAATGCCCTTTATAAGCGAGACAACGGCAAAGAGAAGTTGGAACAGAACCCGAACAAGTCTGTTTCAGATCCGACTTCTTCAACTTTGCCTTTGCCTTCTTCCGATTCATCAGAAATCACTCCTTCGGAAATGGAGCAAATCCATTCCTTGGAAGAAATCCCTGATGATGTGAGAGAGCAGTTGTTGGCGGAAGATGTAGAGCATTTCCACGAACAGCGTGAAATGTAACCTTTCATTCTTTCATCTTTTGTCTTGGCATTTCTTTCATGCTGTCAGTTTGCCAGTAAGAACGCAATGCCAAGACTTTATCAAAACCGTTTTAGAGCAGTGATGGTACACAACAGAAGAGGCTTGCCTATATGTACGCATAATGTAGATGGGGAACATAATCCTCGGTATGGTTATCACCAACCGAATTATGCTCCGTCGGGCAAGCCCTCAGGAGGACACCAGAGCAAGCTCATTTTATAAATTTCATTACCCCATCTAAGAAATAACATTATGCCAGAATACCAAGTGTTTCACCAACAAGCCGTCAAGTCGTTTTCGGCAGGTGAAGATAACGAACATCAGAGGCGTTGGACGGAATCCCAATGGGAAGCAAAAGCCTCCAACAAGAAGTTTAACTACGACAAGAGCCGTGCGCATCTCAACTTTGAGATAGTCAAGGGCGGTAAGATTGCGCCTCTCGGCTCTTCTAAACCCATTTTAGAGCGGTTTCAAGACCGTTTGGAAGCCACTGGTGCGGAAGACCCTAACAAAGGGCTTGAAACGCCCAAATATCGCATTGCCTGCAACATGATATTTTCGGGCGATGCCGACAGAATGCGAGAAATGGCTTTCGGAGACCAAAATGTGGAGCGAGTGAAAGGCGCAGACAACAGTCATGTCAAGCGCAAAGCGGAGATAGAATTGTGGGCAAAGGACATCTACAAGGCTGTTGCCGATGCATGGGGCGAAGACAACATCATTGACTTTTCCGTCCATCTTGACGAGTCTTCACCGCATATCCATTGCCTTGTCACGCCCATTATGTACGATGAGAAGAAACAGAAGATGCGTATCAAATACAGAGATACTTTTGGTGGTGACGCAAACAAACTGGATGCTATCCACGACTACTTGGCAGAGGTCAACAAAAAGTGGGGCTTGGTACGTGGCGAATCCGTTTCGGCTACCAATGCCCAGCATGTCCCTCGTGACGAATGGTATAGACAACTCCAAGCCGAAAGCCGTGAGTTGGAAATCGCAAATGGCAAACTGGAACTTGACATTCGCAGAAAGGAGAATGCCGTTAAAGGTCTGAAAACGATGATAGAAAACCTCACTCACCAGAAGTCCGAGGAGGAGAACAAAATCCATGAGGTTGAGAAACAGTTGGAACAACAGAATGGCGAACATTCCGAGTTGTCAAAGGAACTGGAACGGCTCAAAAGTCAGTTGTCCACCTTGGAGTTCAAGCTGACGGACAAACGAGAAAAACTGAGTGCAGCCGATGAAGCCCTTGTCGAGTTCAGAGCCATGACAAGGGCGCAGAAGTCTGAGGCAGAAACTTTGCGTGTCGTACAGGAGCAGACATCACGTACTTTGCAGACATACGCCCAAGCCTCTATTCTTGCTGGCAGTTTTCAAGAACTGCTGACAATGAGCAGTAGAATTTGCACCAATATACCCGAAGCCAAGAAAATGGCAGAGAACACCATCATTGAAGATATGTGCGATATGCGTTTCAAAGATGTACTTGGCACAGCCGTCAAGATGTTCATTGAGGGCATCAATGGGGCAACAAGCATCACGCAGTCAGGAGGTGGCGGTGGCTCCAATTCGGAATTGCCTTGGAGGGATAAGGACGAGGATATTTTCAGCTTTGCCAGACGTTGCATGAGATTCGCCCACAGCAAACACTATCCCAAGAAGAGTTCGGGCATTAAGCGGTAGTGTCAGCGAGTATTCGCTTCCAGACATCAATATCAGGGAAAGGCATGTATATTTCAAAGAAACCATCGAAATATGCCACTGTCTTTCCTTGATTTATTTTCGCCTCTGCATAGGCTCTGCTTTTGTACTTGTCGGCAAGGCGTAACAATTCCTGTTTCTGTTTCTTTTGCTGATTTTCAAAGAAACGTATTGCAAGAACAAGTAACTCCTTTACACCACTTGTAAGCCCTGCCTTGTCATAGATATAAAGCAGACGGTTGTAAGGCTCTGGCTTCCAATAGCCATTGGCAATCAGCTCTTCATAGATATTGGTTGCGGTGATGTAATCCTTGCTTTTTTCGGCAACCTTTGCCTTGCGGAGTTCATTCTCTATATGGCTGATTATATCTTCTATCTGACGGCACACTGGAGCATCTTCTGAAAACAAAGTATCGTTTCCACTTGTGTAGAAATCAAATTCGGGCAGTTGAGCAATCAAACTTTTGTATCGGTTTGCCAATGTATCTTTGGTGGTAATGTTTCTGTGGAGATTGGCTTGTTTGGGTAGTTTGTCTTCTTGTTGCCTTATTACTTCCCTAAATTCGACAACAAGCGCATCTTGGCTGAATTTTGCAGGGACAAGCAACAGAACACGCTTGGCATCGCTCCATTGTTCTTTGCTTGTATAATGGCGAAGTAGCCAATTATAGGGTTCAAGGTTCAATGAATATCTTTTTTGAACCGCACTCTCGTATTGGCATTTTGTCTGTTCTGTGTCATTTGCTTTCAGATATGACCTTGCCTTTATAACCTCTGTAACACCAGGCATTACCAAAGGCTGCTTGGTGGACTGTTGAGGTACATTTATAGAAGAAGGCAAGGAAACGTTCTCTTGCGTGTTTGTCTCCTTGCCTTTGTCGTTGCTGAATATGTCTTTTATCGTCTTGAATATTCCCATGCGTATTTTCTTTTGAGTGCAAAGGTAATGCAAAGCACTGATAATCAAGACTGATTGTTTCATAAAGTGAATTGCCGTTTGTAAAGTTTAAGAACAAGACAGATATATCAAAAGATATACAAGTACTTGCCGATAAATGATAATTTACCGACGCTTGACCGTTCATCAAAAGGGGCAAGAGTTCGTCGCGCTGCTTAGTGAGAGCATTTATTTCTTCTATATTATTATCAATTTGCTCGTATATAACTTTTACTCGTTCAAAGAACAAGTCTAACAAGGCTGTAGGAACATCTAACCACTTATTAGCCAAGAAAGTATCAGTCATAAAATTCTTAATGCCCGAAGTCTTACCCTCAAAATTGAACATATTATTATTGTCGTAGAACATACGCCACATAAAATAGAAATACGCAGATGCCTTGTAGTCCTTCATTGTAAAAGCATGACAAAAGTTTGAGCAAGTCAAATTTCCGCCATTTCGTTTCAATACACCAGGCGTTACAAACGCACTTCTACCTGTTGCTTGGGTTGGACTGCCACCAGATACTTCTATGACAATATCCCATGCAGACAATAACTTTGAAGTGTTGTTGTCTTTAATGTAGCGAATTGGTAAATCATTTAGTTTTACAATGTCTGCTCCACGGATACATCCAACTTTTATGCTCCTTTTTTTCGCTGGCTCATCAAAGCCCCAATCACCAGTATTATTACTGCCTATATAATCGCTTAAAAGGCAAGTATTCCAAGTACAAGGTATGCTCATGTGCAAATCTTCATTCCATACCATAACTCCACCGTTCGATTTATACGGCTTGCCCTCCTCGTTCGGGAAGTCAAACTGCACAAACCAATAGTCATAGAGTTGCTTTGCCATCGCTTCTAAATTATCATTTATCGGCATCGTTTCTTTCTTCCCTTATATTATATAGAGACCAATACAAGTTTTATGACATGAAAGAAACAATTATACAAACCGTTTTAGACGGCATGCGAGCGGTTTTGACTGAAAATCAGTTGGATTTGCTGACAGATGTGACCCGGAAGGCACTGTCAGAGTGTGAGATTACGCCAAAGGCAACAGAGGAAGAACAGCGCAACAAGGAAAACGTTGAACTTCTTGGGGCTTTTATATCATCAAAGAAAGTGGAGGGCTGTTCTGACAAGACAATCCACTATTATAAGTCTTCCATTGAGAAGCTGATAGCGACTGTGAAGAAGAATGTGTGCGACATTGCCACTAATGACATTCGTTGCTATCTCGCTGAGCAACAGGAACAACGAGGACTTAGCAAGGTTACTATTGACAACTTGCGTCGTATTTATTCCAGTTTCTTCTCTTGGCTTGAAGATGAGGATTATATCACTAAAAGTCCTGTCCGCAGAATCCATAAGGTGCGCACGGATGCTTTGGTGAAAGAGGTGCTGACTGATGAGAATATCGAAGTGTTACGTGACAGTTGCCAAGAATTGCGTGACATTGCTATGATAGATTTGCTGCTTAGTACTGGTATGCGTGTAGGAGAGTTAGTAAAAATCAACCGTGACGACATTGACTTTCAAGAACGCCAGTGTGTAGTGTTTGGCAAGGGCAACAAAGAGCGTGAGGTTTATTTCAACGCAAGGACAAAAATTCACCTCAAAAAGTATTTGGAGCAACGCACAGACACTAACCCAGCATTGTTTGTGAGTCTGCATGAACCTCACACACGGCTGACCATTAGTGGCGTGGAAGTACGTTTGCGTCAGCTTGGAAAGCGTGTAAACCTCAACAAGGTTCACCCTCACAAATTCCGTAGAACATTAGCAACAATGGCTATTGACAAGGGTATGCCAATAGAGCAAGTGCAGAAGATGTTGGGACATGTAAAAATTGACACCACGCTGCATTATGCTATGGTAAATCAGACAAATGTCAAGATGGCACACCGCAAATTCCTTAATTAAGGTTTACAAATTAGTTATTCTGCTTGATTTTGAGTACCTTTGCATCACAAAATGTAAGAAGTATATGAAATTAGCAGATATTATTGACACATTTATAACGGGAGATTGGGGCGAAGAATCTCCTACACAAGATACCCCTAATGCAGCATATTGTGTTAGGGGCGCAGACATAGTGCCTATAACCAACCACAATTTTACAGACATACCTCAACGATATGTTTGTGACCGCACAAAAGAAACAAAACTTCTGGCAGCAGGTGATTTGGTGATTGAAAAATCTGGAGGTAGTCCTACACAATCTACTGGACGCATTGTATATGTGTCGGAAGATTTGATAAAAGTCAAAGGTAATGTTGTCTGTTCTAACTTTTGTACAGCATTTCGTGTAAAGGCTGGTTGGAATCCTTTGTATGTGTATTACTTTTGGCAGAATGTATATAATCATGGTGCATTTTTCAATTTCGAGGGGAAGACTTCAGGCATCAAGAACTTACAGCTTGACAATGCTCTGTCTGCCATTGATATTGAATATCTGCCCCTCGAAAAACAAAACCAAATAGTTGCCTCTTTAGCCTCTATTGATGAGAAAATCAAAGTCAATCGTCAGATAAATGATAATTTACCGACGCTTGACCATTCATTAAGAGTGGCAATAGTTCGTCTCGCTGCTTAGTTAATTCAACCATTTCACAACGGTTCTCTATTATTTCTGCTAATATAGAGTCAAACTTGTTTCTAAAATCAGTATTTGGACTGACCAATACAAATAACTCTTTCAAATCTTTGTCAGAAAGATGCCCGACAGTAGAGCCTTTTGCTCTCAACTCTTTAGCCTTTATATATGGGGCAATGTCATATTTTGTTTGCATAATAGAAACGGTTGAGTTGGATTTTGCCCTTAGTCTTACACTTCGTTGGTTCAGATAAGACACATTGTCATTCCAATAGTTCATGTGGAAATTTCCGTCCATTCCTATCAACAAATCACACTTCTGTAATTTATACTTGTCATCAGTTTCTTCTGTTGAATATGCAGATACGCTGTTCTCTAATATATCCCGAATACGCACGACAGGTATGTTGGTAGGCTCTTCTGTAAACAATTCCGTAGAGAAAGGAAAGCCGTATTGAACGGATAATTCATCAAATATATTGGCAGCATTCCACCCTTGTGGTATTTCACGCTTCAACTTCTCATTCCATACCATAGCACCGCCACTTGATTTGTAAGGCTTGCCCTCCTCATTTGGGAAGTCAAACTGTACAAACCAATAGTCGTAGAGTTGCTTTGCCATTGCCTCTAAATTATCATTTATCTGCTTGTTGAGTTCAATTTTGCGGTCTATGTCAGCCAACACCTTTCCAATGATATGCTGTTCCTCTATCGATGGAAGCAATACAGGTATATTTCCTATTGTGTCATTGGAAAGGGTGTAACGCTGCCCACTACCAGAAGCATTGTTTTCAAAATACTTCTGAATGTAGCAAGTGTGCATAAAGGCGTTCAGATATTTTCCGTCAACAATAGCTGAATTAGGAGCAATCAAGGCGCAATGATAACCAAGAACAACATTTTCAAAGTTGTCGGCAATATAAGTGGCAACACCTATATCATCCCTTGTTTCACTATCCTTTGTTATTGCAACCATGCCTTTGCCTATTGAGCATTTGTCTATCTCAGTTTGTTTGGCTGATGCAACCATAAACGACTTAGCCTTTTCTTTGGTGATAGCCCAATTATAATAGACATCAACAAAGTTGCACAGACGCACATGTGTTTCACCATCCATTGTTTTCTTGTCAACACCACTAATTTCTATTTTAGCAATGTCGGCAAGTTTGTATTTCTTTAATTCCATTTCGTTCTAATACACTAATTAAAAATTGTAATATTCCAATTTTGGTAGCAATTCTTCATACCTCTTATTCTCAAAGTCATTGAAACGTTGAGTACATATATACCGTGCATCAAAGACTTCATATTCGTTACCAAATTCAGAGTGACAATCACTATACCATAGAATTATCTTATCCTTTCTTGGAAGTTCGTTGATTTCAAACTCTATTGAATCACCAATGTAATCTTCCAAACAACCATTTGGAAAGAATATTTCATCATAATCTCTGGATTGATGCAGAATTGACAATTGGTCGAAGAATGTGAATTCTTTTGGCAAATCATCGCAAAGATTTATCTGTTTCGACTCTGTGTTTATGCGCTTAATCACATTCTTACAGACAGTATCTATGATTTCATCAATAAGAGGATAGCAATCATTTTCAATTTGAGAGATAAACTTATCCGCCTTTTCCAACTGTTCTTTTAGATATTCTATTTCAGTCATTGATTTATCCTTTATCCAGCAATCCCCTCACTTCTTTATCGAAGTCAGAGTCAATGCGTTGTGTCTTATTGAAAATGTCATATTCTTCTTCCGCTTTCTTCTTGGCTTGCGCTGCCGATATTTTGCCTTTGTCAGGCAATATCTGGTATTTGCGGAATGTCAAGAACTCATTTACACTTGCCGAGAACTGCGACATGTTGAACGTGTTTTCACGCTCTATGAGGTCTTCGATATAGTCAAAGAAGCCTGTTACAGCACGCTCCAGTTGTCGGATTTTTTTCTCTTGTAGATAGTTCTTGGCTATGCTGACATCTGATTTCAGAACACGTCCATCTGGGGCATTTTTCCAAGTGGTCAATCCCATGTGGTCTTTCGTATGGTCTGCTTTTGAATAGATAATCTCCGCAGCAGTCTGTCCTGTAATGGCATAGTGGAAGCGGTTTTGTATCATTGCATAGAAATCTCTTGTAGTCGGAGAGTTCTTGTCATAGTCGGTGCTGCACTCTGCATATATGTCCGTAATCTGTTGCCAAATGCGACGTTCACTTGTACGGATAGAGCGGATGCGTTCAAGCAATTCACGGAAGTAATCCTTACCAAACACAGCATTACCTTGCTTCAACCGTTCATCGTCCATTGCAAAGCCCTTTTTGATATACTCATTGAGTATCTTTGTAGCCCATTGACGAAAACGAGTTGCTTTTAGTGAAGATACACGATAGCCTACGGCAATAATGGCATCAAGAGAATAATATGTAGTTGTATAGTTCTTGCCATCAGCGGCAGTTGTTTCCATTTTGGAAATAACTGAATCCGCAATAAGTTCACCCTCTTCAAAGATATTCTTCAAGTGCTTGCTAATAGCAGGAACACCAACGCCAAAGAGTTGAGCCATAGCCTTTTGTGTACACCAAAGCGTTTCACCCTTGATGACCACTTGCACCTTGCCGTCAGCATCTGGCATATTGTAAAGCAGAAATTGTATCTCGTTACTCATTGCTGTTCTCCTTTCCTACATTTTCATTGAAACCGATACAATCCAACTGCTTCAGAATCTCTTCTTCTAAACGGTGACTCTCGTTGAATTGTTGTCTTAGCGTGGTCTTGAAATTATCCATACGACGTTTGAACTCATCTTCTGTAATATCCACATAGTCAATCTTGATGTCGAAATACTGACCAGCGGAGAAACTGTAGCCCTTCTCCTTTATCTCATCAAAAGTTGGAGTGACTGAGAAGTCTTCAACCACTTCCTTGTTGCGGAATGTGTTGACAATCTGCTGTATCTCCTCTGTGCGCAGTTTTGTCTTTTGGTTTCCATTCTCTTTGATTGTCTCACCAAGTTTGCTTGCATCAATGAGTACTGGTTTATCTACGCCAGATTTGTCGATGAACACCACACTTACATTGGTGCCTGTATTTGCAAAGATATTACTTGGCATACTTACCACACCACGCAGAATGGACTTCTCGCCATCGACCAAGTGCTTACGTATCTTGAAAGCGATACCACTTTTAGCCGTGATAAAACCTGTAGGCACGACAATAGCCGCCTTACCGTCTTCTTTCAGACTGTAAAGCAAATGTTGGAAGAAGCAAAGGTAAATCTCCATGCCCTTCTTGTTCTTAGATGGAATGTTTGGTATACCGGCAAAGAAACGTCCCTTGTAACTGTCTGTCTTCAAGTCGTTGTGGTAGTCGGAGAAGTCCAACTTGAAAGGCGGATTGCTGACAATATAGTTGAACTTACGCAACGAGCCATCCTCATTCTTGTGGAATGGATGCTTTAGCGTGTTACCCTGTATTACATGGGTCAGAGAATGGCTCATGCTGTTAAGGATAAGGTTCAACATCATCATTGTTGATGACTTATCGCTGATGTCCTGTGTATAAACCATACAGTTCTGCTCACCGATGGCATGAGCCAAGGCGATAACAAGTGTTCCTGTACCTGCCGATGGGTCATAGCAAGTCACGCTCCTTACATCTTCCGACGGATCAACAAGCAGTTGAGCCATGATAGCTGCAATAGCGTGAGGCGTGTAGTATTCGGCATAGTTGCCACCACCATTGGCATTGTAATCTTTTATAAGGTATTCAAATATCGTGGAGAAGAAATCATAGCCAGCTTCAAAGGCATTCTCAAACGAGAAACTTGCCACATCACCAATTAGCGAACGGCAAAAGGCATTCTTCTTGTTCGTTCCACCAGAAACCACATCAGATATAGGCTTCATAATGGAAACTCTGGTCTCGTCCTCATTGAGGATATAGAAGATGTCTGAGTTTTCGCTTGCTATACTCTCCAATGTAGAATCGAACAGCTCGGCAAACTTATCCTCGTTCTGTCGCTTGGCAAGGAACGGAATAAGATGTTCCTTTTTCAAGATGATTGTGTCGAGCATGGAATCGCACATCTGCTCATAATCATCTTCCGACATGGCATCAAGAGCTGCAAAGAAATCCTCGGCATTAGCCAGTTCTGGATTTTCTTTTTTAGCCTCATAGATAAACTTGTCATTAAGGAACTTGTAGAGGAAAATCTCCACAATAACCACATATTCGTTACCGCTACCAGCGAGTCCGTTCTCTGTGGTAGTCTTTTTCAAGTCATCAATCAGCGCATAGGTCTGATTTTTTATTTCTTCTATATTTTTCATTCGTTTGTTATCTTGCTATTTGATATTCTCTGTTTATTATCTCACTCACATACTTGCGCACCTCACGGTCTGTCTTTACAGCTTCTTCCTTGAAATGGCGTGTGACGTAAGTAAGGATGTTCTTCTTGAAATACTCTGGAACTTCCAAGATGGATTGGTTATGGAAATACACATCGTCCACATCTTCCTTGATGGCAAGCAGAATGATGGTCATTTTCTCCTTTTCCTCCGTCCATGCGTAGTTGCGTGGCGTAACCTTGCGTTCGGTTTCTTCCTTGTCTTTCTCTTTCAGGCGTTTCTCCACACGCACAAACTTGGTATCACCATTGTACTTGATAGCTTCCAAAGCGTCACGTTCATTCAGTTTCTTGATGCGACGCAGAATGTCATTCACGTTCTGCACCTTTTTGTGCATATTAAACTCCTCCTGTGACTCCATTTCCTTTTTACGGAACAGGCGCAGAAACTCTTCCAAGATAGAGCGATATTCTGGGTCATCGGTATCAACACACGCTTTCAGTTGCTGTCGAGCGTGTTCCACGCTCTGCTTGTATTGTTCCTGTATCTCCAACTCACCCTCGCCACGCTTTTCAAAAGAAAACTCAATGTTTTCCAATGCCATATTGAGCAGTTGCTTTGCATTGGCGTTCTCATCGGAATTGTCTATGAAGCCCAACAGGTCAAGACGGTTCTTCGCTGCCTTTATCAAGTTGTGAATGTCGCTGATTTCCACAACCTCGTCAGCGTTAGAGCCTTGCGAAGTAAGCATGTTCTGCAAACTCCGCATATCTTCAAGAGAGTTGAGGACTGTGCGGACAACATTTCTGTCATCTTCCAAATTGAGTTGGCGAGAGAAGATTTCTGGATTGCCCAGTTCATAGTTGCCAAGCACTTTCTTGGCTTCATCAACCCTTTTCTTGGCTTCGTCCATTGACACCAACAAGCGATCGGTGTTCTGTATATTGTCTTTGCCAACCTCATGTTCAAGTTCTTCTTGATACTCCTTGTTTGTCTTGCTGTATTCCTCCTCAATGTTGGCGAAATCCACCACATAGCCATACTTCATGTCCTTGTATGGGCGGTTTACACGTGTCAATGTCTGGAGCAAGTTATGCTCCTTGACCATACGGTGCAGATACAATTTCTTCAAACGTGGAGCATCAAAGCCTGTCTGGAGCATCTGGAACACAATAAGCAAGTCAATTTTGCCATCCTTGAACAGTTCTATCCACTTGGCACGAGTTTCCTTGTCGAAACTGTCGTATGTGATAAGTGCAGCACGATAGCAACCTTTCTTGCAAGGCTTTTTCTTGACTTCCATTTCGCCAGCACTGATACTTTTGTACACGATTGAACCGTCCTCGTCCGTTTCGTTGTCAAGTTCGCTTTCATCGGCATACTTTTCAAGAAATAGTCGGTACATGAGCTGTGCCTGTTCCTTGCTATTGCACACAACCATACCGCCTAATGTGTTGTCTTCGTTCTTTTGGCGGAATGTGCGCAAGTCTTCTATGATATAATCAAGAAGCGGTTGCACATACACATGGTGGGCATACACATCGCTTTCCTTTACGCTGTGTACCTTTACACGGATGCTGTTCAAAGCCTCTTTCAACTTGATTTTATAGTTTGAGCCTATATCTTCACGTATCAGTCGGCGTGTATAACCGTCAGCAATGGACGCATTATAGAAATAGGTGTGTATGTAATCACCGAAAATATCTTTGGTATTATACTCCTTGCTGATGATTGGTGTGCCTGTTAAGGCTATCTTGACGGCATTCGTATCACTGGATATGAGATTTTTAAGGAAACTGCCGTCTGGACTGTAATTGCGGTGTGCCTCGTCTATGAAATAGATGCGCTGCACAGGTACATTGTAGGCATTCTTTGCCAAAGCCTTTGAATCGTTGGAGAACTTTTGTATGTTTACTACGGTTATCTCAGGCTTACCCTCTCTGTTCTGAGTAGTCAAACCGCTGCTTATTATATTTGCAAAAGCCCCCTTATCCTGCACGGAATTGACTTTCAGACCACGATACGAAAACTCCCTTTGGGCTTGTATCATCAAGTCCAAGCGGTCAACGATAAAGAAGAACTGCGGAACAATCCCTTTTGCAGAATAATAATCTGTCAGGTATTTCACATTATAGAATGATAAGGCTGTCTTTCCGCTACCTTGCGTGTGCCAAATGATACCTTTGTTTTTGCCTGTCTCCAAATACCTCTCTATGGCTTTTGTGGCGAACAACTGCGGATAGCGCATGATGTGCTTTTGCAGCCCGTTGGGATAGTCAACGTATGCGATGCCATATTTCAAAAGAAAATGGAAACGATTGAAAGAAAACAGACTGTCACAAATACGCTTGGTCGGAGTATTTGCCAGACAGTTAGTCTTGTATTCACTGCTGTTCTTATATTGCGGCACATTGTTGTCACGCAAAAGGACTTCTTCCTCTTCGGGCGTTACTTGGTGAATATGCCGTGCAGTAGGGAAACTGTCCTGTCCCTCCTCACGGAAACAGTTGTACTTTGTATTCTTCTTTCCGATAGTGGCATAGAAAGCACCGATAGTTGGCGTAACCTCATTATTGTCATATTCCATATCGTTACTGAACACCATTATTTGTGTGATATTCAAGAAGCGACGGTATTGTGGATTGACAAAACGTTGTTTCATGCGGTCTGTTTCCGCTTGTATGCCTTTATGGTTATTCTCTTTCTTTACCTCAATGAAAGCCAATGGCAAACCGTTTACAAAAATCGTTATGTCGGGACGGTAGTTGTCGCTGTCCTTGCTGCCACAAGTCATTTCTGTGGCAACCTGGAAAGTGTTGTTCTTATAAAAATTTACAGGAGAGGACAAATCTATAATCCTTTCTCCAGTATTCAACAGTATTTCATTGTAGAACTGTCTGCCCAAATCGTCATTCTGCAATGACTTTTGTATTTTGACAAGCATATCCTCTGCATCCTTTTTCTCCGCCTTAGGATTGAGGGTGCAGTAAGCATCTGTAAAATAATCCGTCAAAATATTCGTTAGTGGGTCAAACTCCGTTTTAGGAGCCTCCACATATTTTGTTTTCAGTCCTTTCAAGGAAACATACTTGAACCCCATACCCATTAGGTGCATGAGTGTGGGGAACTTCACCCTGCTGTCCTCGCAGAACGCTGATTTTGCATCTTTTGCCATAGTCATACGATTTTATTTATCCACTATGAGGTCTTTCATACTGACAGAGAGAATATCGGCTATCTCGTTTAGCAATTCCAATGATGGCTGCTTGCGGTTACTGCAATAGGCATTTATGGTGCTGAAACTTTTTCCGAGTTTCTTTGCCAATTCGGTTTGGGAGACTTCTTTCTCAACCAGAACCAGTTTTATTCTGTTCAGCTTCATTTTTCAAACCTTTATTTCCTATAATAACGCAAATGTAGTACTTTTATTTCATCAAACCGCTCGTTTTATGCTATATTTAGTGATTATGCGAGTGTTTTTGTGGTTTTGTAGTAAAATCAGAACGAAATAAGGGAATAAAGAGATTTTATCCTCCTTACTCCCTTTCTTTTCTTCCCTAATTTCCAAATACTTTTTCCACTCGCTTGACGGCATCCGCTCTCATCTGCATGGCTACGGAAGCATATATCTGTGTTGTCTTAACGCTTTTATGACCCAATAGTTTGCTCACAGTCAAGATGTCACATCCTGCGAGGATAGCCAATGTTCCAAAAGTGTGCCGACTTGTGTGAAATCCGAGAACCTTTGTAATGCCAGCTCGTTTTGCCATATGCTTCAAGGCTCTGTCACAGTTGCAGATTTGCGGTGTGTTAAACACAAGGCTATCTTCACTTTTATCTTCCTTGTCGGGCAACCATTCCAATGCCTTTTTGCCTAATGGTATCAGAATGGGGTACTTGGTTTTCTGCATACGAGGCAGATATATTGCCAATCCCGCATCAGTTTGGCGAATATCCTTCCATTTTAAGTTGGATATGTCGCTATGTCTTAAACCTGTAAAGCAACAGAACATATAACATTGTTTGGTTGCAGGACTGCCTGTTTCTACGGAAGCCAATGACATGACCTCTTCTTTTGTCAATGCAACGATATTACTCTCTGCCTTGCTGACCCTTTCTCTTATATCCAATGAGGCAAAAGGATTTGCACTTATCAGACCGTTTCTGACCGCCTTGTTCAATATGGTGTTGAGTGTGGTCTGCATTTGGTGCATGGTGGACTGTGCCAACTTCTGAGGGTTGCTTGGAGACTTTGGCGAAACATAGATGTCCCTCATATAGTTCAAGAAGCCCATATATACGTTTTTATTGAAGTCTATCAATCGTATGTCACTTTTATGGCTGTATTTCATATATTGGTGCATGATGGCTATCAGCTTCCATACATTCTTGATGTAGTTCTGAGAATACGCTTGGCTGTCAATCAATCCCTTGTGATAATCAAGCAGCCATTCATAGAAAACAGGCGATGCCTTTCTTAATGCCGTTTCATCTGAAGACTTTGCCTCCTTACGAATACCAAGGAGTCTTTTTGCCTTTATAGCGACCGCCTTTTTCATGGCGTTCTTGTTCTCTCGCTTTGCGTCTTCGTTTACCTCTGGAACAAGGTACAAATGCAGTGTCTCATATTCCCTTTTACCATTCTCATAGCAGTCAAGGTATAGCGACTGACAACCATTTTTTAACACTCTTGTTCTTATCTCTATACTCATTTTCAGTTACCTTTTTTATTAGTGCTAATCAAATAGATTATCAACCTTGTTGACCGCCTCCACTTTTTTCTCGTCCACTATCTTGCTGTATATCTGTGTTGTAGAGACATTGCTATGCCCCAATAATTTGCTTGTTGTATAGATGTCAACTCCAAGTGTCAGCATCATCGTGGCGAAGGTGTGCCGTGAGCAGTGAAACGAGATGTGCTTTTTAATATCAGCATTTTGCATCCATTTACGGATGTCGTGACATACCGTTGGAGTGCCTGGCAAAGTGAATATCGGCTCGTTCGGGTCTTCCTTTTCATTAAGGCAGTTCAGAGCCTCTTTTGATAGTGGAACATTGACGAGCTTGTTTGTCTTCTCCATGATCGTGCGGACAAATTTTGTCTTTCCGTCAGATGCAAGAAACACCTTGTTCCATGTGAGCGCACGTACATCTCCCAAGCGCAATCCTGCAAAGCAAGAGAAGATAAATGCCTTTTTTACTTCCGTGTTGGCGCAGTCCGCTTTCATAATGGCTTTCAACTCGTCAATGGTCAGATATTCTCTTACGCTTTCGGCTGGCTGATGCTTCTCCTTAGCATCCAACAGTTTCATTGGATTGCTTGCTATGATACCCTCACGCACCGCCTTGTTCAACGCTCCATTGAATACCGCCTGATGATGATGGGCGCAACCTTGACTGATTACAGCTGTAGCGTCTTTCTTCACTCCATGATGTGCCGTTTTCAAAAACTTCACGAAGCCACGGCAGAAATCCACATCTATTTCTGACAAACAGATATTGATGTCGCCAGTCGTGGCAAGGTACTGTTCTATCTTGTGGCGCATCTCCTTTCTTCCTTTCAATGTGGATTTGGCAAAGTTGCCGTCCGACTGCTCATATTTGCAGAGCCAAGTCAGCAGTGGCATATTCTCCTGCTTGATTTTCTCCCATTGTTTGATGCCACGGTTCTGCAACCCCAATATTCTTTCTGACTTCACCTTGTTTGCCACTTGCATAGCGTGCCTGTTCTGGTCTTTTGAAATCGGGTCTTTCTCTGGAACGAGGTAGAGCGACAGCGACTCGTATTTTCTGACACCATCTGAATAAATGTCGAGATAGAGGCTGATATTTCCATTCTTCAACTTACGCTGACGAATGCGAACAGGCTCTTTTGGTTTTGATACTTTCTTTTGTCTTCCCATGCTGTTATATGCTTTTATTTGTTTCTATTTTATGCCCCCATTCGGGTTTCTCGGAGGTCAAAGTTATAAAGATTATTTTGTTTCGCGTAACAAACGTGCAACAAAAATGCACCAAAAATAGATTTTTAACAGTCAAGGAAATAAAAGAAATCAAATCAAAGAAGTATCTGTGTATCAATGGGATAACGTGTGTTTTCTTTGATTTATTACGACTTTGTTTTACGCCATAATATCCTCTATTTCGTTGGATTCTATGTACTGCTCCTATTTGACATTGTCTTGACCATACAAGTGGAGAATCTGACCGCCATTACAGAGAGTGAACAGACTATGGCTGCCTATCTGCAGAACTCGTTCTTCTCAGCCGGTTATCTCATGGCCGCAAGTATTGTGGCATTGAAATGTCTCAACCTTGTACCTGATTTGGCCGCATGGATGATACCGGAAGGTGATACAGCATTCTCAACTCGAAACTTCGGTGAAGGAGTCGCACAGCAAGCAAAAGTATCAACCCAAGGCATGATTAGCAAAGTATTGTAAGCAATAAATCAATATGAAATATTATGGTAATTAAGAATCTTGAAAACAAAATCAAACTGGTGCTGATTATATGTTCCCTTTTCCTTGCAGGCTGCATCATCATCTGCATCTCCAGCATTTGGACAGCCAGGACAATGGTCTCGGATGCCCATAAGAAAGTCTATGTTTTGGACGGCAATGTGCCTATCCTTGTTCATCGGAGCACAATGGACGAAACGCTTGACGTAGAAGCTAAGTCTCACATCGAGATGTTCCACCATCTGTTTTTCACCCTGGCCCCAGACGACAAATATATCAAGTACACAATGGACAAAGCCATGTATTTAGTGGACGAAACGGGTCTTGCCCAGTATAATACATTGAAAGAAAAAGGATTCTACTCGAATATTATGGGTACGAGTGCCGTGTTCAGCATATTCTGCGACAGTATAAAATTCGATAAGGAAAAGATGGAGTTCATGTATTATGGCAAACAGCGTATTGAACGACGGACAAGCATTCTTACCAGAGAACTGGTCACTGCAGGTCAGCTGAAACGTGTGCCAAGAACTGACAATAATCCTCACGGATTGCTTATAACAAACTGGAGGACACTTATGAATAAGGATATTGAACAAAAGAACAAAATGAACTACTAATATGGGATGGAAAAAGTTATTTGTTGGAGAGAAGATGCCAGATAAGGATGATCCGAAATATAAGCAAAGATACGAAAATGAACTCAATGCCGGTCGCAAGTTCGCACGTATGATGAAACTTGATGTGCTTGCCGGAATGGTTCAGAACTTTGCCAACAATCACAGAAAACTGTTTCTAGTCATTGTGTTCGGACTTATCATACTCTGTCTATGTCTGAATATCTACAGAATGGCATTTGTGTTTAACAGGCAACAATCCGTCCAAAGTGCTACAGAAAGGCAGGAGCTGATATTGCGTAAACATTATAACAAGGGCAATCAAACATCAAACCGTATTCATGAAGCACTATCTACCGCCAATGACGAATCTAATAATAATAACGTAAACATAAAGAACGATGGACGCACTGAAGAAAATTAACTGGAAGCAGCCAAAGTACATGATTCCAATAATCATCTACTTTCCCCTGTTGTTTGTCGGTTACTTTGTCATAGATCTGTTTCATACGGAGAAGGCAGAGACTTCTAACGGACTCACAACGACAAATTACCTGAATCCGGAATTACCTGATGCCAACATGAAAGGCGATGGAATTGGCAATAAGTATGACAATATGCTTAAATCATATGGGAAAATAGATGACCATACAGCTTTAGGAAACATTGACCGTAATGAAGAAGACAAAAAAGAGGAGTATGATTCTAAATATTCAGAAGAAGAGCTTAAACAATTGGAATCTCAGAAGCAGGAAGCCGAGAAACTCGCTGAGATGCAGAGGCAACTACAGGAAAGTGCACAGAAAGGTCAGGAAGTCGCACAAGGCGACGGTACTTCTGAAGAAGACCGCTTAGCCCTCAGTAAACAACGTGAGCAAGAAGCCATGGAAGAGCTGAACCGTGCTATTGCACAAGCCAGATTACAAGGTCAGCGGGCTACAAATTTGCCAGCTGAAACTGATACACTTACAAAGCGGAATGAAAAGAATCTGGAAGTGTCTGATGAAAAAGAAAACGACGATGAGCCCCAGGAAGTAGTCAAGAAAGTCAGAGTAACGTCTGACTATTTCAACACTATCTGTGAGAATGAAAGAGAGGAAAAGTTGATTAAAGCCATCATCGATGAAAATATCAAGGCTGTTGACGGCTCGAGAGTCCGTCTTCGATTAATAGATGATGTGGAAATCAATGAAATTGTTGTTCCCAAAGGCTCATACCTTTATGCCACGATGAGCGGTTTTGGCTCACAGCGTGTTAAGGGCAATGTTACAAGCATTATGGTAGATGGTGAGATAATTAAAATAAACCTCGCTCTTTATGATACAGATGGATTGGAAGGGCTGTATGTTCCAAGCAGCCAGTTCCGTGAAACGACAAAAGATGTGGGTAGCGGTGCTTTAAGCAATACATCAACTCTCACCAACACAACCACAACAGGAAACAGTCTGGCATCATGGGGAGCGCAAGCTATTTCCAATGCAGTCCAGAAAAGCAGTAATGCCGTCAGCAAGGCAATCAAAAAGAATAAAGTCAAGCTCAAATATGGCACTTTCGTTTACCTTATTAATTCTCGTTCAAACAACAAAGGAAAATAAATTAAGTACATAAATATTATGAAACTGAAGACTTTTAAAAGAATCGGTGTATTGGCGGTATGTGTTTTGGCAACCCTCCCCTCTATGGCTCAGCAGACCTATCAGGAAATCGAGCAGCTCACCGTAAATGAGAATGTGACAACTGTTATCACAGCCACAGAACCAGTACGCTTTGTCGACATCTCCACGGATGCCGTTGTAGGAGACCAACCCATCAACAATACCATCCGTCTTAAACCTAAAGAAGGAGCTGACGTACATGCCGATGGAGATATTCTTGCTATTGTAACTATTGTAACAGAGCGCTATCGTACACAATATGCACTAATTTATACCACTCGTCTGCAGGAAGCAGTATCTGATAAGCAGATTCAACCTGCAGAGAAAATCCCATATCACAATCCAGCGGTCTCCATGAGTACAGAAGAGATGACCAAATATGCCAGAACGATATGGAACTCCACTGCAAGAATACGTAATGTGAGTACCAGACAGCATCGTATGACCATGCGGTTGAATAACATCTACTCAGTTGGTGAATATTTCTTTTTGGATTTCAGCATTGAGAACCGCACCAACATAAGATTTGACATCGATGAACTGCGTATCAAACTAAACGACAAGAAAATATCCAAGGCAACCAACGCACAGATGATAGAGCTGACTCCGGTCTTGGCACTCGAAACGGCCCAAAGTTTCAAACATGGATACAGAAATGTCATTGTCCTGAAGAAGATGACCTTCCCAAATGACAAGGTCCTGACTATTGAACTTTCCGAGAAGCAGATAAGTGGCCGAACCATCAGTCTTGACATCGATTATGAAGATGTATTGTATGCGGACTCTTTCAACTCATGTCTAATGATGGAGGAATAAACCATGAAGAAAATCATCTTATCATTGATAATGGTACTCAGTTGTACCATTTCTTCATTCGCACAAAGTCACAGTGACCGTATATCCTTGGGAGTCGGTACACTATACGAGCATGGGGTGGATGCAACCATATCGTGGGAACATGAGACACGTCACCATAATGCCTGGGAGTATTTCATCAACGGCTACATCAAATGGGACGAATGTGCTTTGTGTGGCCATATATGTCCTGAATCATTCTGGAAAAACTATCGCACCTGGGGAATTGGTATCGCATACAAACCTTGTTTAGTCAGAGGACGTAACCATTACGGGAATCTGCGTATTGGAGCTTCAGGAGGCAGTGACACAGACAAATTCATTGCCGGCATACATGCCGGTTACGAGCATAATTTATCACTTCGTCATGGTTGGGGGCTGTATATTCAGGCCAAATGTGACCTTATTGTCCCGGACCAAAAGGATTTGTTCCGAACTGGTATAGTAATAGGATTTAAAATACCCACATCAAAAAGATAAAGAAGATGAAGATATTTCACACCATTTGTGCCGCTTTCATGGCGGCAACCATAGCATCATGTGATGCACATCAGGACTTTCCGGACACCTCAATGAAGATTGGTGATATAGTGTGTACAGATGGGAAAATCGTAAGATACGAGGATATGAAGATCCAGGAGAAAACACCCATAGCCGTGGTTTTCTATGTCAACCAGAATGAAGATGTTGAAGGTACTGGATATGCAGTCTATCTGAAAGATATTGTGCCTTGCGCCTACTCTGATAGTATTGGTATAAAGCATGATACTTCCGCAGACCTGACAGCCTTAGATGGAAATAGCAATACCCATGCCATGCGTTCCACCGGTACTTCTCCTGCAGCCGAGGCTGTTTTTGACATATGGGAATACGGACAGAGTGCCTACATCCCTTCCGTTGCCCAGTTATACCTTTTGTATGATACGAGAAATAAGATTAACGAATATATCCGTAAATGTGGTGGAGATGAGATACTGGACAATCCTGATGAATGCTGGTACTGGACATCAACAGAAGTAAAGGAGCAGGAAACCGATAAAGCATGGCTGTTCTCACTTGCCTCTGGAGCCATTCAAGAAACGCCGAAGACTCAAGCACATAAAATCAGACCCATCATCACACTATACAACTGATTAAAGAATTGCATTAATGGAAGAGACTAAAGAACTACAGACTACATATAAGATATTTCGCTATCTGATTTACATGTCACTGATAGTGGAGTTTTTCGAGTATGCCATTAATCCTGAACTACTGGATTATTGGGGTGGTATCCTGTGCGATATTCATGACCGTATAAAACGGTGGTATATCTATCAGGACGGCAACCTTATATGGAGTAAAATGGCAACCTTTGTACTCATCTGCGTCACCTGTATAGGTACCCGTAACAAGAAGCAGCTGGAATTTGACGCTCGTCATCAGGTATTCTATCCGCTGTTTGGTGGACTCGTTATAATAATATTGTCTATTTGGCTTTACGGCCAGAGTATGGGTATGAAATTCTATACGATCAGTTTGAACTACTGGTTGTATATGGTTGCGTCAATCATTGGCACCATATGTATACATGTAGCCCTTGACAATATATCCAAGTTCTTAAAGGAAGGGCTTCTTAAAGACCGTTTTAATTTCGAGAATGAGTCTTTTGAACAATGCCAGGAGTTGCAGGAAAACAAGTACAGTGTCAACATCCCTATGCGCTATTATTATAAGGGAAAATTCCGTAAAGGATGGGTGAACATCGTCAATCCCTTCCGTGGTACGTGGGTTGTCGGTACGCCGGGGTCAGGTAAGACGTTCTCAATTATCGAGCCATTCATACGGCAGCATAGTGCAAAAGGTTTTGCCATGGTTGTGTACGATTATAAGTTTCCGACACTCGCCCAGAAATTATACTATCATTATAAGATAAACCAAAAAGCTGGGAAAGTTCCCAGGGACTGTAAGTTCAATATCATCAACTTTGTGGATGTAGAATATTCCAGACGTGTCAATCCTATCCAACAGAAGTATATCGGAAACCTTGCTGCTGCCAGCGAAACTGCCGAGACCCTGTTGGAATCATTACAGAAAGGAAAGAAAGAAGGCGGTGGCGGTAGCGACCAGTTCTTCCAGACTTCTGCTGTGAACTTCCTCGCTGCCTGCATCTACTTTTTTGTCAACTATAAAAAAGTACCTTACGACAAGGACGGCCATCCTCTTGTTGCAGAGATGACCACAGAGTCGAAGACGCACCGACCCAAGCCTACAGGCCGAGTATTTGACCAAACAGGCAAGGAAGTGGAACCTGAGTATTGGTTGGGGAAATACAGCGACATGCCTCATATCCTATCCTTCCTGAATCAAGACTATCAGACCATCTTCGAGGTATTGGAGACTGACCCTGAAGTAGCTCCCCTATTGGGGCCGTTCCAAACAGCCATGAAGAACAAGGCGATGGAACAGTTGGAAGGTATGATTGGTACGCTGCGTGTCTATACATCCCGTCTGGCCACCAAGGAATCCTATTGGATATTCCATAAGGATGGTGATGATTTTGACCTGAAGGTGTCTGATCCAAAGAATCCAAGCTATCTGTTAATAGCCAATGACCCGGAGATGGAAAGCATTATCGGTGCATTGAATGCGCTTATTCTGAACCGTCTTGTCACCCGTGTGAATACCGGCCAAGGTAAGAATATCCCTGTGAGCATCATTGTGGATGAGTTGCCTACTCTCTATTTTCACAAAATAGACAGACTGATTGGTACCGCCCGAAGCAACAAGGTCAGTGTTACACTGGGCTTTCAGGAATTGCCGCAGCTCGAATCCGATTATGGGAAAGTAGGTATGCAGAAAGTTATCACAACAGTGGGTAACGTAGTCAGTGGCTCAGCAAGAGCAAAAGAGACTTTGGAGTGGCTTTCTAACGACATCTTCGGTAAGATTGTCCAGCTAAAAAAAGGTGTAACCATTGACCGTGACAAGACCTCCATCAATCTCAATGAGAATATGGACAGCCTTGTTCCAGCAAGTAAAATTTCTGATATGCCCACGGGATGGATTTGTGGCCAGTCTGCCCGTGATTTTATCAAGACCAAGACAGGACGTGGTGATAGCATGAACATTCAGGAGTCTGCCGAGTTCCAGACCTCCAAGTTCTATTGCAAGACTGATTTCGACATGAAGAAGATTGCCGAAGAGGAAGCGAACTACAAGAATTATCAGATTCCGAAATTCTACACCTTCCCTTCAAAGGATGCCAAGGAACGTATTCTGTACCAGAACTTCGTGAGTGTAAATCTTGATGTCAAGAACATGATTGACGAGATAACAAAATTTAAAGTAAAATGAGTTTCAGGATAATAGCAGCTTTTGTCATATTCTTATTTGGTATGAGAGTTAACGCCCAGACGGTAGTGCCGTCTGAGCCACTCTCTAAAGCCCTAACTATTTTTGAACTTCCACCTTTTGAAAGGGCCGTCTGTTGTATCAGGTACTATGAGGGACTACATCGAAAAAAAGATTATCCCTACGTCGGATATGGCCATAGACTGCAACCAGGAGAAAGGTATTCATCAGAGATGACTGCCTCTGAAGCAGAAGTTCTTCTCCGTAAAGACCTTAAAGAACTCTGTTCCTTGTTTCGTCCCTATGGTAAAGATTCACTTTTGCTCGCGGCGTTAGCTTATAATATTGGAGCTTTCAAGCTTTTAGGATTAGACGGTAAATACCCAAAGAGTATAATCCTTAAAAAACTCGATTCAGGAGACAGAAATATAAAAAATGACTATGTGAAGTATTGCCACTGGCGTGGAAAGAAGATTGTTTCCATAGAGCGACGACGATATGCTGAATTCATGCTACTCTTCACTATATAAGCGTAATACATCATCAGTAGAAATAGAATTAGCTTGTCATATCATTCTTCACCCAATGTCAAAGTAAGATTGGCAAAAGGGTTATGATAACAGCTGATTCTCTATTTCCTGATACATTCTAATTTTGAATTGAAGAAATGATATATTGGTAAAGTAGTAAAAAACTCCTTTTCGGAATCGTTCAACTGATTAAAATAATGATTAGCCATTTCATTATTGTCGAGCAAGAGACAGCAAGCTAATTTCTCCATTGAATTACATAAATCAAATTTAATCATGATTTCTTTACGTTCTTCATTAGTCAAATCTCTTTCTCTTTTAATAATTTGCATTAGATTTAAAAAATACGTATTTACTTCATCCTTCTCATTTATAGAAATGAGCCATTCACATAAATCCTTTGACGATTTTAGTAGTTTATCATCATGATTTTCATCATATGCAAGTATCATCATCAGCATATCATTATTAGCTCTCTGTGTAACATTATGATTCTCTATGTAAACTTTCTTGTAAGATGGTAAAATATCATCATAATCAATATTCGATACGATTTTAAAGCCATCTGTTTGAAACCAGGAATAAATTGAAGTCTTAGCCGGAACATTAGTATTGCTATCAGTATAAGAAATATCGCCAGTAACATCTTTGTATGAATAAATTCTATATTTTCCTGTAGGAGTCTTTGAAGCAAATAAAGCAAGGTACAAATTAGATAGTGATACAGTGAAGATGGGAGGCAAACTTTCATTAATTGAAATTTCGTCTTGTTCACATAGGGTTTTATACAAAATGTTTATTGTATTAATTTCGTCTTGACTAAATTCTTTAATTATAAGTTCTTTATTTACATGAAGGGCAGAAAGTACAGATTGGATTTTTTTTGCAAAACGAAGCCGATTCCTACACCAGTCGATATATTTGTTTTCTTCATTTCCATTTAATCTGAAGCAAACGTTATCTATCTCAAAACATTTTGTTTCTGCGATTTTAAAAATAAACTCTGCTTCTTTTATCCAAGAAGATAATTCTGTTTCATTAAGTTTGAAATTAATATTACTATTCACATTCCCGTCGGGGGATATTTCCATTCTTAATGATCTACCTATGTAAATCAAAATATTACCATTCGGTTTACAAGTCCTTTGTATTTCATTATAGTAAACTATATCGCCAACCTTAACTTCTGCAGTAATGGATTCTTTTAAATTTATAGAAAGATCTTCGTCTCCGACAGGACGAAGAACCTTATTATTAAAGCCGTCTGTAGTTTCAGCATATAAATACACAGTATGTTTTGCTAAATATTCAGAGATTTTACACTGTTCATTATTTATTAATGCGGAAGCAAAAAAAGTCAAATTTACAGCCTTTTTAGATGATAATATATCTTTTATATCAACAGTATTATCTGTATTGCCTGTCTGGACTTTACAATTATCATAGAAATCTCGAATTTCGCAATCTATATCAAAACTATATTCTTTTAATTCAGTTAGTTTTATACTTGCTGATTCTCTTTTACAATGTTTGATGTATGTTTTCAGTTTCAGTGGGGTAAGTTTTGCATAATATATTTTATAAGAATTTTCCCATATACCAACAACAAAATATATAATACCACCATCTCTCATATAATTTTTTAAATCTACAAGAGAAACCGAGTATGTAATATCATTCTTACAAACTTTATCTTTAAAAAACCTACCTTTAATCTGAACTGGAACTCTACCATATAATGTGGAGTTCTTCATAGGTTCATTAGAGTAGATGTATAAATTACCATCCCAACATGGCTCTTTGTCATTAGAACTAATATAAGGAGAAATAGTATGGGCATTAGAAAAATATAATCCTACTATATGTACTGCTGTTTCTTCTATCTGTTTTGAATTCATATCTATTTATAAATAATAATTAGTAAAGGATGATATACTTTCTCAATATACCAATACACTCTATCGTCTAATATTCCAGCTGATACAATGTAAAGCACCACCTTCCTCTGCTACTTCAGCCATTTCAATTTTATGAATCTCACAATCAGGGAATGCTTCATGTATATATTGCCAAGCAATAGCATCCTCTTTAATATTGAATATTGGCATGATAATCTTGTTACCGACTTGCAGAAAATTGATGTAAGCCCAATTTAAGTCAGTTCGTGGCGAACCAACCTTGTCCACAAATCGCATCTCTGTTACTTCAAAGCCATATTCTTCAAGAATGTGTCGGATAGCAGCAGCTTCTTCCGGGTATTGTTCTCCATGATTACCCATTAGGATACGGTTGCCACCACACCATTTGACAAATCCATCAGAATGCCCATATTTGTCTGTATCACGAGCATTAAAGTCACCATGCATTTTCCATGGAATTATAATCACAGGATGCCCAAGTTCTGACTCTAACTCTGCTTTGAACATTTCATCATCTTTTTCTTTACCATTCTCGGTGAACACCTTATCCGTCATCACAATATAAGGACCACATGGAACCATATTTCCGCCGTCAATTATTAGTTTTGTTGAACGACAACTTATCCCCATTTCACGTAGAACGTTATTACTTTCTGTCCTTGTTTCAGCATCCTCTGGATTGTTGCTTTTCATTAGATAGTCCGGATAATATTGATACTTCAAGAAGTCGTTCTCACTCACCTGAATAGGCATATAGTCGCGTGCCCAATAATCTCTGGTGCATTTCAACTCTTTGGGTTCTATGTCGCAATTCTTCAGAAGATTAGTCAGACGCTGGTAAAATTCCGGATGTCCATCCTTCTTATCCTTCAGCCAGGGTGACAAATAGACTTCATTTGTTTCACTGTCATGTAGCAACTGGTCACACCGCACATATCTGTATCGCTTGTCCTTAAAAGAGGAAAACGCTTCGTGTAACTCTGTTCGGTCTGGATGTGATAGATATTCTCCAAGTATATAATCCACTTTACTTTCAATAGTCTGCTTACCGGTTAGAAGATTCAATCTGGGTTTACAGATATATCCAATCATACCGTTATTTCGCTCTACAAGAAAAGGGAAATTATTGTCCTGTTCTAAGGCATGATGAAGTCTGAACAGCTCTGCACAAGCCCAGGGCCCTTCTAAAATATCGCTTTTATCCTTGCTGACTAACTGACGGATCAGAATGCCTCCAAAGTAAGAGCTATCATCCAATATATACTTATCTACTTTTTTCCCAGTGCTGTCAATCCCATCCTTTTTACAAATCTCACTTGGGAAATTCAAATCAATACCTCCAAAGTCATTCACGTACCAGTATAAAGGATCGGAGAAACGGGGATGAGTGATAATGTCACGATGATGCTTATTGTAGAAGTAAAACTCAATCTCTTTAAAAAGATAGATTTTTTCTCCCTTTTGTATCGCAAAATTTTCAAACAGCAATTTGGCTATTTGAGTAAATCGTGACTCTATCTCTGCTGCATTCATTTCACCATTCAGAGACATTAGCTCTTTGAGTTTTGTTATCATCATCATTTATTATTTCCTGTATTAATACCCTAATATCCACTTCATATCATCATAAGGACGCCATTTACAGAAGAGTGTCTCGATATAAAGTACCATACCAAACTGATATGTTGAAAGTTTTTGGGCAAGTTCTTTTTTATCCTTACTTAAAGACTTCATGACCTTTTCTGCATATTGTCTCCAGTGCTCAATATCAACATGGTTCTTACAGAACATCATCTCTCCATACCAAAACCTACCCTTAACATCATCCTTCCATTGATCGGGACACTTTTCTTCTCCTTGGTAATATTTACATAAAGAGGCGTAGCTATCCGCTTCATATATGCCTTTTATTTTACGTAATCCGCAACTTTCAGTTAGTGCACACGATAAAGCCTGACAGAAATCTTTCCACGATCGTTCACCAGATAAGTGTGTATCAGTTATCATCCAATTTTCTCCATCATGTCTCAATTTGAATCGACCAATCAAGCATTTACTTCTGTAAACATACATCCAACCATCATCTAAGTATAGGCCATATCTGTTATCCCAACCGGTGGGAGAACATTTCAAAATGAGTCGATGTTCCTCCTTCGTAAAACTTATTCTATCAAATAAATTCAGAACACTCTGCCAATGATGCCATTCTACATTAGTTAAGGCATTGTTTTTCGGATAAAATGAACGGAACTTATTATCACGGTCATACATTGCCCAAAAGACAGAAGAGTCGTATTTTAAGCGTTTGATAAGGTCTAATATATTAAAACCGTGTAATATTTCATTGCCTTTTACAAACTTCTTCTTAATTATATTAAACTGACATCCATACATCGCACTTGCAAATGAAGCCGTCAACATAGCAATCAAATGCCTGTCGCCACCCCATTTCATAGCGTTATGAATGGATGAAGTAAAATCAAATCCCCTATAAAAGGAATCCCATGCACGAAATACATATATGAGAAGACCATTAAATACTTTATTGGTAGAAATTCCATCAAGAGGCTTCCATTTACATTTCCAAGATTTAATAATACTTTCAAAAGATTCAACAGAATGAAACACTTCACTCTTAGTTTTCCCTTGTCTCAGCCCTCTAATAATGTCCACGACAAACAAGCGGGCGTAAAATTCCTCTTTATCTGTATATGGAGCATAGTTTAGCCCTTTAGGATAGTCCAAATTATCATTCCATGCAGACATGAGTTGCCACATAAGCCACTGCCCGGTTACAGAAAGTAAATCGGTTGGAGAATAATCTGTAATATCAAGAGTATAAGTCTCACGATTTGATAAAGCAGACAGATTCCAACTTGCCGCCTGCATATAAGCACGGCCAAACTCAGACAAACTTACTTTGTCATCGTAAGATATGAGCTGATTCCAGAACGCTTCTCTATCATGTTCATACGTCCACGCGGCTATGTCCCCAATTATTGCTCCTATCATTAGCTAATATTATTTTGTCAATTTACATATTTCTACACTCTCTTCAGTGGTGGAAAACCGAGCTACACCATCTAAGTAGAACAAAATTAATATTGAAAGGAAGTCCCTAACACATAAACTCGTGCTTAGTAAAATCCATACGAAGCTTCCTGGTCTGCCTTCATTATGCAACGAAAAGCCTCCATGACAGGCCATCAAGCTTCAAAGACAGGCAAAGGACTTTGCAATAAGCCTTCTTCTAAGGTCATTCTACCAAGCTATGAAACGCTTATCTAGGTTTCTATTGGCAAAGTCTTCATCTTTTCATAAAGAATCTGAGCTATTTCAATATCCTCTTGGTTTATTTTCATAATGCTTTGAGATCTTACTCTTGTGAAAAATCAGACAACTTATCCCAGTCTACCTTGAAATCAGGATTCTGGCTTTCCATCCACTTTAAATACTGGGAATCTGCCAAGAATACACTTTGCAGTGTTTTCCCTTTGTACTTACCAAAGGAGATTACATCATCTGGCTGTAGAATCTTTATTTTCCCTTTATGATACTCTACAATAGCATCTATATCGGCAATTAAACGTTGAGAATCAATAATTGCCCATTTCACATAATTCCAGTCAGTGTCGATAACTTCTTTAATGGTCTTATCCTTATATTTACCAAAAGTGAATATATCATCCAGTCCAAGCACTTTAACCTCATTCCCCTCTATAGGTTCACCTTGTATATCTAAAAGGAACCAGGAACCGCAACCGCAACATGGAATCTCTTTTGGCTCTGTATCGTCTTTTTTACACCATGAATTTTCCGGTGAATCAGAACTATCAGCCCTTTCTCCATTACGAAAATAGTAACCATAGACTTTTCCGTATTTTCCGAATCTCCCATGTGGCTCAACTTTAACAACTTGAACATATTGATTTCTATACCAGTCTGATACTCTACCATCTGGAAATCTTTGTGCTGTGAATGGTAGAATTCTACCAATGTTATAATAAATTTCTGTCAGATTATTTTGAGGAAACTTGCAATTTACAGCATCTATAAGCTTCTGGTTATTATTCATGGCATTATATTTAATTATTTATTCTCCATTCAAACAATTCTCTATCCGTTATTATCGGATAATCAAACCGTTCAATCAATTCCCTCTCAGTGAAGGCTCTTTTGAATGTGTTACCTAACAATAGAACAATCATATCGTCCATTATATTGTTACAGTTGTTGATTTCAGGATGATATAAGTTTTGGACGACATTAATTCCAATATATGTTCCTGTTCGTTTATCCAACTTAACAGAAAGCATATTCTCAAAGTCTTCTATTGCTATCCTGTAGCGAAGTAGTATCGTCAAAAGTTGCTCCCTATCTGAATCAGTCTGGAAATGTTTCAACAAATGCTCCATCTTCCATTTTTCTTCAGTTGTCTGACATAGCTTTTGTTTCAAAAGAGTAAGATCAGCATTACTAAATTCAGAATGAGACAAGACATCTTTATTTTCAGAATTAAGAAAAACGCTTCCTATTATATCAAATGGTTCAAACATGCAGGATTCCAGACCCAAATAAGCACGAATAACAGAAGTTACCCGAAGAATCCTTACTTGATTATCCCATGGCAAGTTTTTGAATGGGACAGTATCGTTTACCATCCAAGCAATTTTCACATATTCATTTACAAGCCTATGAGCATTCCAAGATGCGCAATCGCAAGATAGAATGTTGTTAAATTGTCCAACGTTCATATTATTGTACTTTTAAAGCTATTCATATGCAAAGATTGAACCAATCTATGCAGCCTATCTGCATTTTAAACGGAAATCTCCATAATTTGCAACCATTAAATCAATAGCAAAGATAAGAAAATCAACTCAGGAATTGTCGTTATAATCATTTTTTTGAGTTATATCACTCATTTATTCTATTATTAGAATATTATTTCGGATAATTACATTACTTTTGTATCTATAGTGTAACCAAAAAAAATGAAATATGGGTAAAGATTTAAATCGCCTAAAAGTGGTTCTTGCTGAAAAAAAGAAGACAAACAAATGGCTTGCCGAACAATTAGGTAAAGATCCGGCAACAATATCTAAATGGTGCACCAACAGTGCCCAACCCAACTTAGAGAATTTAGTTGAAATAGCCAAATGCCTTGAAGTTACAGTAAATGATTTAATTCGTTAATATTAAATTAAGCCCAATATGCCAACAAATAAAAATGCTGCGATACGTTACCAGACTCTCGATAAATGCTTTCGGGATCGACGACATAAGTATTACATCGAGGATCTCATTGATAAATGTGATGAAGCCATTTACTATTATAATGGGATTGGAGGTGTAAGCCGTCGCCAGATATTTGAAGACATTAAGTTTATGGAGAGTGAAACAGGATGGAGTGTGCCTCTTGAAAGAAAGCAGGATGGCAGAAGGGTTTACTATCGTTACAGTGACCCAAACTTCACTATTAATGCTCAACCATTGACTGAAGAGGAAGCCACTCAACTACGTTCCGTTATCATCACGCTTAACCGTTTTAAAGGACTGCCCAGCAACGAATGGGTTGAAGAAGTTATTTCCAATCTTGAATGGCGATTCGGCCTTAGGGGAAAAAACGAAAACATTCTTGGTTTCGAACAAAATCCTTATTTGAAAGGTCTGAACTTCTTATCTGACATTATAGATGCGGCCATTAATCATCAGGCCATAAGAATCATATATCGTAATTACAAAAATTATGACAACGAGCGCAATGTCATTGTTCATCCTTGGTACATAAAGCAGTATAATAACCGTTGGTTTCTTATGGCTTACGATGCGGAAGCAAATCGTATCTCCAATTTTGCTCTTGACCGTATCCAGGAAATAGGTATCGAAGAAAATGTTGATTTTATTTCAAATGAAAAGATTGATTTTGAGCATTATTTTGATGACGTATTTGGAGTTACTATTCCGCCCGATGACGTAGAAAAGATACAGGTTGTCCTTCAATTTTCTAAGAGACAATATCCCTATATCGTTTCCAAACCGATACATCACACACAGAAAATCATTAATGATGAAGAATGTATCTTGTCCGTAGAGCTTCGGCCTACTTACGAATTTACTCAGCTGATTCTTTCGTTCGGTTATGATGTAAAGATACTTGAACCTGAGACATACAAACAAGAAATAATAACAAATATACGTAGGAATCTGCAGAATTATAATGTTATGCAGATAGACTGCACCAGTTAGAAACAATTTTGTAGAAAACAGAGTAATGAATAAAAAAGATAGTCCATATACAGCAGCCATCACTGGAGGAGGTTTCCTTTTTGAGGAGACCAATATCCTTTTACCTCTACTCCGTGCAACCAACAGTGAGGAGTTGCTTCATGATGAGAAGGTGAATAATCGGTTGCTTCACATTAATGCAGAAAGTTCTCGTAAGAAAGCTATTCTGGAAATCAAACGAAGATATGAGTCTATGCCATCTTCTTTTTGGGATGACTTTCTTGGAATGAACGATACAGACAAGATAGTAGCTATCTTCTATGTTATTTTGAGGACGTATAAGATCTGTTTCGATTTTCATGTAAATGTTGCAATAAAAAAATGGAACAGCATATCCAAAAGCATCGATAAAAATGACATTATGATGGAGTTCAACGAAATAGCATCAAAAGATGAGTTTATTGACTCATGGAGCGATAATACCAAAGATAAAGTGGCTTCTGCATATCTTACTATACTTCGTAAAGTGGGTATGCTTGACAATAGCAACCATCTTAATGCGATTTCCTGTAGCAATTTTACTTACTACCTGGGAAAAGGACAACCATGGTTTTTGGAAGCTTGTCTTTTGCAACCTTACGAAATTGAGAACATAAAGAAAACAATGATATGACCATAAAAGAGCTTGATGATAAATTGAATAGTCCGGGATTCCAAGATACGGAAAATGGCGACTTGTTTTATAACTTTTTTATCTACCAGTATCCGGCAGAGAAAGAGTATGACATTCGTAAGCAAATACGGGAGTTTAAAGCGAATCTGATCCGTCCCACAAACTATGTGGATGTGCTTACACTGAATCTGTTTGATGAGTTTTGCAGCTTCCTCGACCAGAAGAAATTTCTGCGTCATCCTTCTATGTTGAAATATCTGATGGAAAAAGAACAGAGTGACCCGTCAAAGGCAAAGAGCACACAGGATACGCTTGCCCGCAATGCCCATTCACCAGAATTCGTTCAATTTATACATCAACGTATCATTGATCATATCACGATCAAAGACCAATATCGTCGTCCCTACGTTTTTATGTATGGTATAGGCAGTATGTATCCTTATCTGAGGGTCAATGAATTCTTGGCTCTTTATGAAGATTACAACGAAACGGACAAATATAAAATCATTGTCTTTTATCCGGGTCATCGTGATCAGAACTCATTCCGGCTGTTTGATACACTTCCAGACAATCATACATATCGTGCCACTCTTTTAATAAACGAATAAGCTAATGAAACTGAAAGAATTATATAATAAGCCTATTGACCGTGCAGTGAATCCTGCTGTCAGCGCTACCAAGTTTGACCCAGAAACAGAACGTATAGAAATACAGGAATACGTGTTTACGGACGAGATTATGAACGGTCTTTTCCGTATTTTAGATGCTATCAAGAATAACCAACCATACGATCACGTGGGTATATGGATTGACGGTTATTATGGCTCAGGAAAATCACATTTTCTGAAATATCTGGATTACTGTATCACACCTTCTACTCGTGAAGATGCTTTATCACGTCTGCTTGAAGCAATAAAGGCTATCGACCCACTTGATGACAAACATTATCTGAGCTTCGACTACGAGCAGATGGTTTCTATCGCCAATTGGTTGGAACGGGCCACGATAGATACATGTATCTTCAATCTGGAAACAAGCTATGACAACTCTACCGACAAGAAGAAAGCTTTTCTGCATGTCTTCTGGAATGAGTTTAATGGCAAACGTGGTTTCAATAAGTTCAATATCACACTGGCACAGAATCTTGAAAAACCTTTGGAAGAAAAGGGCGTGTTTGAGGTATTCAAACAACGCATCGCAGAGGAAGGTGGTGATTGGAATGACCCTGGTATGGCTGCCGATTTGATTGACAACGAACTCGATTGGGTGCTTGACATAGCCAAAGAACTGGCACCAACACTTTCCGTAGATAGTATTCGTGAACGTATCATCAAGCGTGATACGAACATGAGTATAGACCGTTTTGGTTTGGAATTGGCATCATATCTTAAAGACAAGGGCGATGATTACCGCCTGATTTTCCTTGCAGATGAAGTTTCGCAATTCATCAACAAGGAGCGCGACCGTTATCTCAACCTTCAGGAAATCATTACGAAACTGTCTGAAGCTTGTGATAACAAGGTCTGGGTGGCTTGTACAGCACAGCAAGACCTCTCCGAGATTATGGACGACTGTCATATAGCCGAGGAGAAAGATAAAGAAGGTAAAATTAAGGGACGCTTTGAAGTGAAGGTATCCCTCAAAGGAACACAGCCGGAAGTAATCACGCAGAAGCGTATTCTCGACAAGAAAGAAGAGGTGAAAGATACATTGGCCTCGCTTTATAACAAATATAAAGCGGGATTCGACTTGCAGTTCAAGTTGCCCAACTCCTACAGTAGCTACGACTCGCAGGATGATTTCATCGACTATTACCCATTTGTACCTTATCAGTTCAAGCTTATCATGCAGGTGTTCAATTCATTCCTGAACTTAGGCTATGTGGCAAAGGAAGTAAAAGGTAATGAGCGAAGTATCATCAAGGTTATCCACTCTACAGCCAAGGCTAATGCCGATGCCGAGTTAGGCAAATTCATTTCTTTCGATGAACTCTATAACAATATGTTTGAGGAAGGTTTGCAGGCTCGTGGACAGAAAGCTGTGGACAATGCCCTTCGTATGGCACGCACCTACCAGACAGATAAACCGGAAAAGACTCGTCTGGCGATTCGTGTGGTTAATGTGCTTTTCATGATCTGTAACATTTCCCAAACCGACCAGTTGCTGTTCCCAGCAACTGTGGACAATGTGACCTCTCTTCTTGTAAATAATATGGATACTCCTCGTCTGACCATCAAGAATGAGGTGGAGAAAGTTGTAGAGTTCCTTTGCGATAATAATATTATTCGCCGTGAACAGGGTAAACAGGGAGCTCCTGACACATTCACTTTCTATAGTGAGGAGGAAATGAAAGTGGCACAGCTCATCCAAAGCCAGGTGGTGGACAACAATACCCAGGCAGAACAGCTGAAAGATATTTTCAATAAATATATTACAGCTCTCAGGAATAAAGAGCAATATAAAACACGCAGTTTCTCCGTTGGGCTGACCATAAAGCAGCGAACCTTCCTGAGTAATAACCCTGATGTAATGGTAGAGTTTGTGATGGACCCCGACTATGATACTGCCGAGCAGCTTGCATTGCAGAACAGCAATACTAACCGAATGGTATATTATGTAGGTCCTCAATATCGTGAGAACAGACGTTTGTACAACGCCTTTTACTGGTACTGTCAGGCAGAACGTTATATGTCCACTCCCGTCCCAAACGAGGATAATGCCAATACTCGTAAAGAATTTGCCAAGCGAGCCGAGGAACTTTACGAAGGACTTATTAAAAAAGAGTTTGAAAAGATTCTTGATACCTGTCCTATTGTTTCCGGACTATATGTGATTGACGAAGCAGAGCTTGGACAGAAACGAGGTAATGACCGTTATCGTGTTGCCATCGAGAAACATTTGACAGGAATCTACCCTAAAGCAAATCTCGTTGATTCTCCAAGTATTCCACGCACTACAGAACAATTGAAGAAAGCTATACTGCGTAATGTGAATCCCGGCGATTACGAAGGTATGGGGGCGATTCTTACAGATGCTGAACACGAAGTGGAAATCTATCTTAATAAACAGTTTGCAGAGGTAAATGTGACTGATGTGCTTACCAAATTCTCAAAAGCTCCATATGGATGGGACAATATCTGTACCCTTTATGTGATTAATGAACTGGTACGTCGTCACAACCGTGACTACGCTTACGCCAATAATCCCAATGTAGAAACGTCTACAGTGGCCAACCGTATTGTGACAGAGAGTAATAAGTTTACACTCCGTCAGGCACAGGTCATTTCACCGCAGGTAATTCAGAAATTCATAGCTGCCTGGAAGGAAATATTCGGTATTTCTTCCGCTCCGACAACTACAGACAGCACCCAACTGTTCCGCATGTGCCGTGACATAGAGAGTGAGCGTAGTCTGTCCAAATTAATAAAAGGCTATAAGGACATAGAACAACAGACTATAGCTTATCCTTTTGTGGAACCAATCCGTAAGGCCATAGATCTCTTCGAATCATGGCTTGATGAACGTGATCCGTTGAAATTCTTTAATCTCATAATATCATCAAAGGATGAAGCCAAGACGCTTACCGATAAATGCAAAGAAGTGGTGCAGTTCACGCATGACCAGCTTTCTACCTATAAACAGCTCATTCAGTTCGCTGATGAGAATACATATAACTTCTCATTTGTTCCTGAAGAGATGATAGGAGCTGTTGATGAGTTCCTGAAAGTGAAGGATGACCCTTGGCCAATGGGTAACACATTCCGTGGCTATATAAAATTGAGGAATCAGCTTTCCGGCAATTTGGACGATGTGCGGAATCAACTCCGCGAAAAAATTAAAGCGGCTTATAACGATATTTTCGACTATCTGTTACAAGTGGCCGAGAAGCAGAATGTCCCGGTAAGTGTACTGTCTGACCGTGAAGCAACCATACAGCTTAAAACTGCTCCAACAAATATCCTTGTACTGAGAAACAATATCCTTACAGATGTATTCTATCAAGAGCAGGTGAACAAGATTATGTCATACATTCCTCCTAAGCCAACTAAAAATGAGAATGATGAAGTTGATCCCCCTACACCTCCTGTACGTGAAAAGAAAATTCGCCAGGCATCATTGCAAACAAGGACAAAGTTACCTATTACGAACGAAGAAGACATAGACCGTTATCTTGAAGGTTTGCGTCAGCAGATTGAACGTCTACTTGTCGACCATGACGGAGTGATGATTATTAAATAAAGATTACAAACAGATTATATGGATACCAATAGAATAAAACGCTTCGCTACCGAAGCTCGCAATATATTAAAAGCCGGCATTGCAGCTAAGATAATGACACTTGGCTTCGACAAAAAAGGTAAAGTTGCCGAAGAGCACCGTCCGCAATTGATGCAAGGAGGTACTCTTTGGAACGGTCAATTTTATACAGAGGGATTCTACCATCAGTGGATGTCCCTCTATAACCGTATTCAGCAAAAAGACATCAACGAAGTATATGAAGAGGCAGCATATACTTGGTTCAACCGTTTGTGTGCCATCCATATTCTGCAAAAGAACAATCTTTGTTCTCCTGTGCTTCAATATGCTGATGCTGCACGTTCTCCGGTTATTGTGGACGAAGCGCGCCAAGGGCATCTTCCTCAGATGAAAGAAGACATTCGCCAGCGCATTGTAGAACTACTGGATGACGATACAAGGGTAACAGAACAGTTTGCCTTGCTTATTACTGCTTGGTGTCACGATAATCCCATCCTCAACAAATGTTTCGGTTCTATGGCCGACTACACCGAGCTACTTCTTCCGAACGATATTCTGGCAGAAGGTAAATTCATGGATATGCTAAATCATACTGAATTTATTACCGATGAAGAATTTCAGTCTCCGGAACTAATTGGTTGGCTCTACCAGTTCTATATATCAGAGCGTAAGGACGAGGTCTTTGCAAAGAAAGGAAAATTCGAGGCTGATGAGATACCTGCAGCTACACAGATTTTCACGCCCAACTGGATTGTAAAGTACATGGTGCAGAACACGCTGGGCCGAATCTATCTGGATAATAATCCCTATGAAACAACACTTCAAAAGAAGTGGCAATACTTAGTGGAGCAGACAGAAAAACCGACTCCAGAAAATATACTGAGATACAATGAACTTACCGACCTGAAGGTTGCCGACTTGGCCTGCGGTTCAGGACACATTCTAAACGAGTGCTTCGACTTGCTTTATGACCTTTATATTACTGAAGGCTATGGCCGTGGTGAAGCTATAGAAAATATTTTCCGTCATAACCTTACAGGTGTTGACTTAGATAATCGTGCAAAACAATTAGCAACTTTTGCCCTGCTGTTAAAAGCATGCCAAAAGGATTCATCTTTTGCTGATGCGCATTGCCTGCCAAATGTACTGACCATACCGAAACCTTGGGATGAAGAAACGGATGGAAACTTAGATGATTTACTTTCTTTTTATTTTCAGGGAGAGAACACTTCATTACAAAATGAAGAACTTGCCACATGTTTTAAACTAATGCAGGATGCAGACTCATTGGGCTCCATTATGAAGTTCGACATCAGCGACAGCACACGATTACTTGTTAAGCAGACTACGGATTACTGGTGCAGTCAGGAGATTGTGCCCGATAGCGTCCGTTTGCTACTTCCGGCTTTTGAGTTGATTTTGGCTTTGACCGAGAAGTATCATGCTTTAGTAATGAATCCGCCGTATATGGGTAGTGGAAATATGAATGAGGTTTTGAGTAAGTATGTGAAAGACGAATATAAGGATAGTAAGGGAGATCTAGCAACCGTATTTGTAGAGATGATGGCACAACGTTCATCTTTACATGGGCGATATGCTTTTATAATTCCTCCATCATGGATGTTTTTAAGTAATTTCGAATCACTAAGAAAGAATATCATAGAAAACCAAACAATAAATTCTTTATTACATCTGAGCCGCGGTATTTTTGGAGCTGACTTCGGATCTTCTTCCGCTGTCATATCAAATACAAAGAATCCAAAAGCATGTGGAACATATTTCCGCCTTGTAGAACGTACATTCCAAGAGTTTGACCAGAAGCATCTTAAATTATTGTTTGAGAGAACTTTGGCCAATCATGATTTTCGCTATTATTTCAAAGACTATTCAAAAAATTTAGAAGATATTGTCTACTCAGAGAAAGGAACGAAGATATATTACCCAAACGTTACTCAATCCAACTTCAATAGGATACCTGGTGGGAGATTATCATATTGGTTCACTACACCTATCATTTTATCATTTGAAAATAAAAAGTTAAAAGACGTATCAAGTCCTAAAGCTGGTTTATCAACCGGAGATAATAATCGTTTTTTACGCTATTGGTATGAAGTTGACAACAGAAATATTTATTTTAAAGGCAGATGTCGTGATGACTTAAAAACCTTTTCTGAAAAATGGATTCCCCATACAAAAGGAGGTGCATTTAGAAAATGGTATGGTAATAATGAGTATATATTAAATTTTAAAAATGACGGAGAAGAATTAAAATTTTGGTTAGTTAATAATCCAAATGATCCTTCAACAAAAAGCTATAGTAGATATATTAGAAATTACGAAAGTTACTGTAAATCAGGTATTTCTTTTGCAGACGTTAACTCAGGTAGCACAAACTTCAGATACCAGCCAACAGGTTATATTCCTAATGCAAGAGGTCCATTTATTTATTCAGATGATAAATGTTTGTTAGGATATCTTAATTCAAAAGTGCCAAATGAGATTTTGAACGGTATAAATCCTACGATGGCATATAATGTTGGCGATGTTGCAATAATTCCATATATAAAAATAGCATACAATGGCATCAATAATATCGTTTTAAAAAATATAGATATTTCCAAACAAGATTGGGATGCCCACGAAACCTCTTGGGACTTCGAAGCCAATCCACTTTTAGCTGTAAATAAGAACACCTATATAGATAATATTAATCACGAGATAGAGCAGCACGAAAAGGAAACGGGCGAACACATCTGTATTGACCCTGCCGCACCACAGCTGGTCAGTCTGAAATGGCGTATGGAGCAATACAAGAAAAAGTGGGAACATCTCTTCATACAGCTTCATGCAAACGAGGAAGAACTCAACCGCCAGTTCATTGAAATCTACGGTCTACAAGATGAGCTTACACCTGATGTTCCACTCTCTGAGATAACCATTCTTCAGGCGGGAGAAATAAAAATAACAGACAAGTATAAGTCGACAGACAATAACGGAAACATTATTACTGATTCTAAAGGAAATAGGTTAACTACATCTGGAGATGTTTACATTGATTGGCAAGACGATGTCATTATCAAACAACTTATAAGTTATGCCGTTGGATGTATGATGGGGCGTTACCGTTTGGACAAACCGGGACTGCATATTGCACATCCAGAACCTACAGCAGAAGAAATTGCTCCCTATTCTTATCAAGGAATGGAGTATGAAATAGACGATGACGGCATCATGCCGCTGATGGCAAACGACTGCGGATTCAGTGACAACACATCGTATCGTTTTGCTGATTTCCTACGTGTGGCACTGGGTGAAGAACTTCATGTGGAGAATCTTAACTACGTGGAGCAATGTTTGGGTAAGAGCATAGAGCAATATTTCATGAAGGACTTTTGGAAAGACCATAAGAAGATGTATCAGAACCGTCCAATTTATTGGCTGTTCGCATCAAAGAAAGGCTCATTCCAGGTAATAGCCTACATGCACCGTATGAATGCCTATACAGTTGAGCGCATCCGAGCAAAATATCTCCTCCCCTTCATTGAGCATCTGGAGCAGGAAATCAAAAAACTTGACTTACATCGGGCAGAACTTACGACCAAAGAAAGCAAACAGCTTCAAACGCTTCAGAAGCAATTGGATGAATGCCGTGAATATCACGAACGTTTGCAGGTTGTAGCTGAACAAGCCATCAGCTTTGACCTTGACGATGGTGTAGCAGTGAATTATGCTAAGTTCGGAGACGTTTTACAGAAAGTCAAATAACGTTATAATAAAAGCTACATTTAAAGAAAATCTAATATGGCAATATCAAGTATAATAGAATATAGTATTTGTTCTCTGTCACCAGTTAACTTAAATAACGTATGATAGGGATAGGATAAAGTGGTAAAATAAATAGTAATTAATATATGTTCAAAAGACTTATAAAATTAATTCGACAAGAAAAGGTCTCTCTGTTCATTGGTGCTGGATTCTCGATAGAAGCCAACGCTCCTTCCGTGCAAAAGCTGAAAGAGACCATTTTGGCAAATATTGATGATTTGGATGCAAAACAACAGCATAATGATGATAACCTAGCTGATTTGTCTGAGTTCTATGTGGAAGAAATTTGCAATGGAAGTCGAAATGAACTTGTATCTCTATTGAAAGAATTATTTTCGTTCAATCCTGCATCAATGAAAGATCATGAGATGTTAGCAAAAATACCTCATTTCCATAATATTTTCACGACAAATTACGATACATTACTTGAAGATTCATATCCTGCAGAAGACATAAATGTTATTAGGAAGGACAAAGATTGTGCATACATAGAAGAACGAAAAAACATCAACATCTTTAAAATTCATGGTGATTTTCAGGACGCTGACTCTCTCGTAATTACTTCTTCTGATTATCATGACTTGCTTAATGGGAAGAAACGAAATCCTCAGCTATGGAATGTAGTGAAGAACGAATTTCTAAAAAAACATATACTTTTTATTGGCTATAGTTTAGAAGATGATAATATTATCGAAATCATTAAAAACATCTCAAAGGCTGTAAACAAGAACCAAAAGGATATGTTTCTTATCTCTCCAAAAATTTCAGGGCAACGAGAAAGAATGCTTAACAAGATGAAAGTACAGTACTGTAAGGCATATGCTACAGAGTTTTTGGAAGAATTAATCAAAAATTTATGTGACAATATTTCAGACGACTTCAAACATAAGAAAGTGTCTGCAGCGACCTACACTAAATTCTGTAATACTCATGATTTTACGCCAATTATAACTACTCCTGCAAAAGGAGAAAATACAATTGAAGATATTAAGGCTTTGCCTGGAAGAACTTTAAACTCTAAAATAACTTTTTCCGTAGGAGAACAATATAAGCATTTTTTTGAGGATATTGATTTTGAGAGGAATAGTATTTACATCCCTAAATCGCCATTACCTCACACTCCGTTATTAAAGATTGACGGTTCTGAGTTAAAGCAATCATTCTTTAAAGTTAACAACATTGTTATCCAAAAAGATTTTGCAAGTTTATTCATTGGACCTAGTACAACTAAAATATCATTGAATATTTGTATACCATCTCGTAATTTTATTGAGAACGTTGATGGTTACTCATATAAACTAAACCGTAATAAAGTTGTCATCGCATTTGATTGTCACATTTATGAAACCAAAATAGTGTTTGATTATTCAAATGAGGAGACATCACAACAAATAAAAACCACTTTTAATTATAATTTTAAAGATACATACACAGATAATAACAAAGCATTATTGTGGATTGATTTTATAGATGCTGCATTTAATAAAGAACCATTTACAATTAGTGGTCTAATAAAAATGGACTTTAATACCTCTGGTAATTATTTTTCAGAAGAGAATAAATGCTTTTCATTATACAAAAAATTCTATAAAAACATAAAAGAAATAGAACTTTTATCTGGCCAAAAATTTAAATTTTATAATGGCTATACAAATGCTTTACATCATAATTCAATTTTAGTTTTAGGATACTTAAAGCAGGAAAACATAAAAATTGAAAGTAAGGGTGGTATAAACTTTTCTGTAAGAGTTCCCTCTGACGACGAATTTGTTAAAGTGGCTAAAATCAATGAAAAGTATGCGATTGTTACAGGCAGTGAGAATTTAATATACGAGATTAACGATAGAAAGTTTAACATTCCATACGTGCACAACATTTTAAGTACTTGCATTATCAGCAATCTTCATGCAGAAGACGATGGATATACTGTTATAGATTTACATTACGTTGATGATGTATATTATACACAGTTAAATGATAAACCTATCAAGGTTAAATATAAAGAATTTACAGATATAAAACATGTAGATATTGAATTTAAAGATGATACAAAACAGAATATATAATTACTTTGAACGCAATCCTCAACTTCATGTGCTTTTTATCTTCGACAAGATGGACATTATCCAGACTGAGCTTGAAGACGTAAAAGAATGGGCTGACGGATATATCTACAAAGTATTCGATGGAGCATGGTTCAATACAAAATATGCTATTGAAAATACTTGGAAAGACAAACGAATTGTTTTGCTTTTCCCTGTTGGAACCTATCCTCATTCAGAGGAACAGCAACTACAATTTCCATTGCTTGATATGTTGAAAGCCAATATGGAATATAAGGAAGATGATTATGCTTCTTTTATGCAGCAGTATAATCTGCCAGAACGGTTCCGTAGTTTTATCAAGAAAAATATTGCGGAAATCATGTCTTCTAAAATCAATAATATTCTTAATGGGCATATCGATTCGAACACATTCAGTGAGGATCTGGTTTGCCGTGCTTTCATTTCCAATTATCTCGGCGAGAAAAAACTGTTGGATTGGGAAACAATCATTATCAAAATGATTATTCTTGACGCTACTTCAGAGGGGAAAAAGCATGCTGATTTTTGGCATAAGCTTTCTAAGAACGTTGATGCCAGCAAAGCCATCAATGATAAATTGACAAAACTTTTTGGAGTAAGTTATAACCTGAATTTGCCACAAAAGATGAAGTACGTTGCAGAATGCATGAAGTACAATTGCATCACGCAATTACTAGATGCGATGCCGGGGGATTCGTACAAGCAATATAAAATCAGCAATTCAGTAGTTCTTGATCAGGTGAACAAAATTTATGAATGGGGCACGCACGACCGTATGCTGAGTGAGAAATTTATCCAGTCAATGAGAGTACTGTCTTCAGATATTAAAGAAGAGGAAATCATCAACATCTATGGTATTGATGCCAACTACTTCTACTTCACTGAAGCACTTTGCTGGCCGATTCTGAAAGAGATTGTAGAAAAGAAACTCATGGCAGATCCAGAAGACGTAAACGATCGTATGCGGGAATTGGCTCTGAAATTACCGGTTGACAGTTACATCCAGATTGTCATTCGTTTCATCGGACAGTCAGCTCTGTTCTATATGCAGATACGTAGCCTTGGCACACTGAAATTAAATAGTACAAAAGAATACGTAAATAAATATATTACGGAGTTCTATCAGGTAGATATGTTCTATCGTAGAACACTCGAAGCCTATCATGAGCTACTCACGAAAGAGAATCCTATCGAATTGGTATTGAATGCTGCCAAAAGACAATTGGATCTGGAGTATGCCAAGATAGCTAACCTACTTAACCTTGAATGGTTGACCTGCGTGGAAGAAAAAGGCGTTTGGTTTACAGAAACAGGTTTGAAGCATCAGGAAGACTTCTATGCTAATGAGTCTGATCCAAATGTGAAACAGGTAGTCATTATCAGTGACGCTCTGAGATACGAAGTAGCTATGGAATTAATGCAGAGACTGGCCAAGGAAAAGCATATGGCTACTATTGAAGCATATCAGGCCATGTTACCTACGGAAACCAAGTTCTGCAAGCCATCACTTCTTCCATATCATTCACTTGAACTGTTCGGCACAGATATGGCTGTAGATGGAGTTGTATTAACTACAACAGAACAACGTACTGCTCATCTGAATAAATACCGAGACGGAGGAATTTGTGTTCGCTATGAAGATGTGATGAACGGTGACCAGACTTCAACACGAGAGCTGTTTAAACGGCCTTTGGTATATATCTTCCATGATATAATTGATGAAGCGAGTCATTCTCAAAGTCCGTTTGAAGTTATCAGTGCCTGTCGTAAGGCTATAGACCAACTGGCTGTGTTAATTAAACGCTTACATGCTTCATGGAATGTGACTAATGTCTTGCTTACAGCGGACCATGGATTCCTGTATAATGACATGAAATTTGAAGATAAGGACAAGCATAGTATCACCGATATTTCAGTAGAGAAGAAAACAAGATACTATCTCTCTGATAATACTGAAAAGATAGATGGTATCATCAAATTCCCACTTGAAAAGGTTTCTGCCATAAAAAGCCAGACACCGCTTTGGATAGGTGTACCTGTCGGAACCAACCGATTGGCAGCTTCTGGGGGCTACAATTTTGCACACGGTGGTGCCTCCCTTCAGGAGATGATCATTCCAGTAATCCGCAGTCAGCAGAAGCGAACCAATAAAACTGAAAAAGTGGGCGTTACTCTGATGAATCCCAACCTAAATATGGTAAGCAGCCGACTCAAGTTCCAGCTAATTCAATCAGAAGCGGTAAGCATGACGGTGATGGAACGCAAAATAGTATGCTGCATCTATAACGGTGATGATCCTGTGACTCAGGAAAAGGAACTGACTTTGAACAGTGCAGATGCTACGAACCTGAATAACCGTGTTTATGAGGTGACGCTTAATCTGAATAAATCAATCAGTGCAAGCATGCTACAGCTTCGTATTTATGATACAGATGATCGGCTAAATCCGCTTATCCGTGAGACAGTGAAAAATAATACAATGATAGAACAAGATTTTTAAGAGCATACTATATGGATTCACAGCAGAAAGTATTAAATGCCTTCATTGGCAAAGTAGTAAGAAAAGACCTGGCGTTTTTGGTTAAGGGTGGACTTCCTGTTCCGACTTACGTACTGGAATACCTGCTTGGTCAGTATTGTGCCAGTGATGATGAAGAAATCATTAACGAGGGACTGGAAAAAGTAAAAGATGTCATCAAGAATAACTATGTACACAGAGCTGAAGCTGAGTCGGTAAAAGGACTTATTCGTGAGCATGGTAAACATCGTATCATTGATAAAGTAACTGTTGTACTCAATGAAAAGAATGATGAATATCAGGCAACTTTTGCTAATCTTGGACTTTCCGGTGTGCCAATAGGAACTGACTATGTACGCAAGAATCCGAAGCTTCTGAGCGGAAACGGAGTATGGTGCATCGTCACCATTGGCTACATCAGCGGAGAAGATGTAAAAGTGAGATGGGAAATCCAGACATTAAAGCCTATACAGATTTCGAATATCGACTTGCAGGAGTATATAGATCAACGTAAAAACTTTACCACAGAGGAATGGATTGATCTGCTCATGCATACGGTAGGTTTAAATCCTGATACGATGAACCGACGGGAAAAGTTTATCACTCTTGCCCGTTTGCTTCCTCATGTGGAGAATAACTTCAATTTTATGGAGCTTGGTCCTAAAGGTACCGGAAAATCTCATGTGTTTCAGGAACTGTCACCCTATGGAGTACTTGTATCTGGTGGTGATGTGACAAGTGCCCGACTGTTCGTAAAGATGCAGGGGAATAAGGAAATCCTTGGATTAGTGGGCTACTGGGATGTGGTTGCATGGGATGAGTTTGAACAACAGAAAGGACGTGCAGTTGATGCCGTGCTCATTGATACCATGCAGAATTATCTGGCTAATAAATCCTTCAACCGAGGCAAAGGAACACATGAGGCAAGTGCCTCCATGGTTTTTGTTGGAAATACCAAACATACTGTTCCCTTCATGTTGAAGAACACGCACCTTTTTGAATCTATACCGACATCCTTTATCAAAGGTGCTTTTCTTGACAGAATCCATCTGTATAACCCGGGCTGGGAAATCAAGATGCTGAAGAAAGACAGTTTCTCCAAGGGCTATGGACTTATTACGGATTACATAGCTGCAGTGCTTCATGCGTTACGCAACGATGATCGTACTGCAGTTTTGAAGGACTATGCAAAGTTTGATGGTTCTCTCTCCGAGCGTGACCATCTAGCTATACGTAAAACATTCTCAGGAATGATGAAACTTATCTATCCTGATGGGAAAATGACAGACGAGGAAGCTTATGAATTAGTAGACTTTGCAGCTGAATGTAGAAAGCGTGTAAAAGATCAGTTATACGTGATAGACGAAACATTCATGGCTGAGCCAGCGAGGTTTAAGTATATAAATCTGAAAACTGGCATAGAGATGAATGTGGAAACACTTGAGGAAGTAAGCAATCCATTCAAAAGCCCTGTTAGTTTCTCGAAGGAAGAAAACGCCGACAGTCAGCAAACAAATGAAGAGGCATCTGAAGATCATTCAAATGGGGAAAATATTTCAGATAGTCATGGAACAAAACGACCTCGTATTCCTATTCTACAAGAGAAAAGCATGACTTTCAGAATGGGTCAAACAGGTGTCAGCTATGAGAAACTGTTTGCATCATACATGGCAAATGCAAGTGAAATTACAGTTGAAGATCCGTATATACGTGCTCCCTGGCAAATCAAGAACTTTATGGAATTTGCTTTGATGCTAATCAATACTCGTCCTGTTGATGATTTAAAACTCAACCTTATTACGAATGAGGAAGAAGATAAAATCCCCGAGCTTATAGATCGTTTGGATGACATTAAGGATGACCTTGCTACATATGGTATAAACTTTGAATACAAATTTAGAGATTTCCATGACCGATGCATCAAAACAGATACAGGATGGACAATCTCACTTGGAAGAGGACTGGATATGTTCGAGAAATATAATACTTTCTCAATAGCTTCTTCAAAACAGGATATGCGAAAATGCAAGGAGTTTACTGCTACATTTATGAAAACAAGGAATGTATAATATTTTTTTGTAGCTGTAACACTGATTATTAATACGTGAAATTAAATTTTAAATTATGAAAATAGCAATATTACAATTATCTGATATTCATATAGATTCTGATACAAACTTTATTTTTCAACATAAAGAAGATTTTTTTCGTTCGTGTAAACATGTAATAAACGAATGCTCAAAACTTATAGTTGTGATTACTGGTGACATAGCATATCACGGTTCACAACATGAATATAATTTGGCTTATAAATGGCTAAAAGAATGTGAGAAAAACTGGAAATCAGAAGCCGACTACCTAAATTCTATTGAATATGTTTGTGTTCCAGGAAATCACGATTGTGACTTTTCTCAAAGTGATCCAGTTCGTGAACTTATAATCCAATCTATTCTTAAGAATGACAGTTTAGATGAGGATAAAATCGGTGAAGTTTGTCTCAATGTTCAGAAAAATTTTTGGACATTTTATCAACGTTTACGTTCAGACATTGAATCTCCTCAAATATCATGGTCTCATAGAATTCCAATCAAATTAGGAGAATTGACTTTTAAGTTTTGTTGTTATAATACTGCTTTCTTGTCTAAATTAGAAGAAAAGCCAGGTATGTTGCTTATACCAGAAAATAAGTTTATTAACAATGAAGCAGCAGAACGGAATGTTTTTATTATTTCGTTATTTCATCACAATACTGGATGGCTAAATCCTAATACGACACATAATAATAAAAAAACTTTCGAGCAGCATCTATATTCTAAATCAAACATTGTAATGTGTGGTCACGAGCATTCAGACAAACATCAGATTATTTCAAATATAGGTGAATACGATGAAATCATCTATTTAGAAAACGAAGCATTTCAGAATGGAAACAATTCTGGATACGGGCTTTTATTGTTTAATACAGATGATAATTCTATCACATCATTTACTTATAAATATAAAAATGGAATGTACGTGATGGAAAGTCAAAATGACTTTCCTATCCATAAAAAACAAACAGGCATACTATTAAATAAAAATTGGTTAGAAAGTCTCGATAAACATAATATTCCACTTACTCATCCTCGAAAAGAGAATTTACTACTTTCCGATATTTTTGTGTTTCCTGATCTTGAACCTCTATCCGATTTAAATTCAAAATTCGTTCAATACACAGATAGTGAACGAATTTTAGGAGACACAATATCAGAGCGAATTGTTATTATAGAAGGTGAAAATCAATCCGGAAAATCATCATTACTCCAGATGTTATATTCTTCATGGTATAAAAAAGGCGTATATCCACTATTATTACACGGAAATAATATAAAACATTATAATATCTCACAATTACTTAGAAATTCTTATAAAAATCAATACCAAAGTAAGGATTATTCTTACGATTCATACCTACAGCTTGATCGCAATAAACGAGTATTAATTATTGATGACATTGATAAATCCATAATTAATAGTGATTATAAGTCAAAATTACTCAGTGAAGCGTTATGTAATTTTGAAAAAATTGTTATTACAACAGGCCAACAAATTGACTTAGGAAACATTTTGTTACAGGTGAACAACGATAATAATATTAAATATTATCGAATCCTATCATTGGGATATTTAAAGCGTAACACACTGATTGAGAAATGGATTAAATTAGGTCAAGATGTAATAACATTGGATGATGAGCTCTTACTTGATCAAATAAAGACTACCTATGAAAAGATATCCGTTTTATTGGGCCAACAGCTCATACCTTCTTATCCTGTGTTTATTTTATCACTATTACAAGGTTTAAATCAATCTATCGTACATTTCGATGTATCAAAAACTTCATATGCATATTGCTATAACTCACTAATTATCGCCTCACTTCTTAAGGCTGGGACTGACAAAGATAAGATAAATGGTGTCCTAAAGTTTTTAAGTGAGTTTGCATATAATCACTACATTAATAAACGCAACTATAAATATTTTAACACTAAAGATTTCTCAAAATTCTATAACAACTACAAACAGGATTACAATGTTCAATATACTGAAGATAAACTATTATCTATTCTCACTGATGCAAGTTTAGTCCGATGTGTAGATGGTAACAGTTATTCATTTGCCTATAAATATTCTTTCTATTTCTTGGTTGCTAAAAAAATTTCAGATTTAATCAATGAAAACAAAGCTAATGGAATTGTGCAAGATTTATGTAATAACCTTCATAAAGAACAAGAGGCAAATATTTTAATTTTTCTTGTATATCATAATGGAACAGAAAAGCAAATGGAAGATTTATTGTTTGCAAGTATGCTTCCATTTGAAAATTATAAACCGATAACGTTAGATTTAAATGATCCACTGTTCCAAGGAATAAATGACATTGTTGAGAATATTAAACTCAATGTGATGCTTAAGCATGTTGATCCTAAACAAACAAGGGATATAGCACTAAGAGAATCAGATAAAGCAAGTCGACAATTAGATAAAGGACATCAACCAACCGAACAAGATTTTGAAGAAAATACTGCATTACGCGAATTAAACAATACAATAAAAATAATTAAAATATTAGGACAAATAATTAAAAATCAAATAGACTCTATAAAGAAAGAACAGATTTTTAAATTACTTGAAGAATCATATAATGTATGTTTTCGATCAATCGCTTTCTTTAGCAAAATGATTGAATCCTCGAAAGACAGTATAGTTGACTTTCTGTTAGAAAAGAATAAAGATAAATCATCAATAAAAGAAGAAGAGATAAGAAGAAGCATACAAAAACTCCTTCATATTCTTTTGTATCAATTCTGTTTGCAATCTTTTGCAAATCTTTCACGTTCAGTTGGAACTCCAGATTCGCCATTAGTTTATGATACGATAGCAGAAAGAATAGGTACGCCAGCTGCAAAAATAATTTCTTTTACAATTAAGACATATTATAACAAGATGCAAATATGTGATTTAGAAAATATTGTAAATGAATTCAAGAACAATCCGGTTGTAATGGAAATTGTCAAAGCAAGAGTCTTAAATTATGTCTATAATAACTATGTAAGTCCAGCTAATCGACAAGTGATAGGACAAATATGTAATTTAAAACTTGTAGACAATGGATTTATATTGAAGAAGAAAAAATAACATGAATATTTATAATTATATATGAGTCCACCATAAAATGTTTTACAGAAATTAGCCCCCTACAGAAACTTCTGTAAGGAGGTAAAATTTTAAAATATACTTTTTAATGGGGACTCATATATAGGAATCGCTATTATTTTTTTATGCAGATAGGCTACATAGTATATATTAATGTTCGTAAAAAATATAAATTACTATTAATTATGAAAACATCTACTATTGTATGCTTAGCGCTATCAACAAATTTCCTTGTTTCCTGTGGTTACAAGAAAAAAGCAAAAGAAGTTACACAAGATTTTTTCTCTGTTACCAAAAACGATAAGGAAAAAATGGTTGAACTATATCCTGAAGTTGGAAACCTTCAGAACTATTATAAATCAGACACAATAATCTTGAAAGAAGTAAGAGAACTCGAAGACAAGAAATACAGTGTTGCATTAACAAACAAGTTCACTAACGGATTCGGTAAAAGTACAGAGTCAGACATTATCATATATACAAAGCCTAAAGACGATAAGAAACCAGGTGACGGCTATGTAATTTATGACTCAAAAGGGCTATGCAATCTTTCTGATGATCCTATATATATGTTCGCAAAGAGAAAAGGCTATATACAAGGAGATACTCTTACAGACCAACAGATTTCAAAGAAATATTCTGAGGCATCAACTGCAATTATTTCGCTATCATTAAAGTTTTATACTTATCTTACTGAGAATGTAACTATAGCAAACTGGAATTGGGAAACAAGTGATTATAGTTATTCTGCAAGTGGAAGAGGAGTTGTAAGAAATAACACCCAATATACCATACCAAATGTAAAATACGTGGTTACGTATTTGAAAGGAAATGGTACTGAAGTAACTCAAGATGACGGCTACGTTACATACGACGAAATACGTCCATACGGGATGAAATCATTTTCATTCTATACGTCATATGTTGGCGATGCATCCAGAGCAAAAATAAGGCTTGAGTTTGATAATGATTTTATTCTTAAAACAGTGGCTAATGGTGATTACGAATAAGAAAGTGACTATGAAAAAAGAGAAAATTAAAAATACACAATACCGAAATAGTTTTTTTATAATAGTGCAGATAGACTGCACTGTGTTTTATTTGCTTTGTGGTTGAAAACAATTCTATAAATCCAATTTAATAATAAATGTTATGAAGAAACTTTTTATTCTTTTAGTATCAGTATTGCTATTCTCATTTAACTGTAGTGCACAAAGCATTTCAAGTGGCAATTATAAGGGATATGTTGATGCCGGTTATTCCATTGGTATAGGAGATTATGAGTTCGGAAGAGTGGAAATCAATACCTCACATGGCTACCAGTTCAATCCATATTTCTTTTTAGGAGCCGGAGTTGGACTACATTTCATGCCGTCATACGAAACAAGTGGTATGGATATTCCATTGGATGTAAGAGACAGTAAGGTTGATATTCCTGTGTTTGCAAATATCAGAAGTCACTTCAGCAAAGGAAAGTTTGCTCCATTTGCTGACTTGAAGGGTGGAACCTACATAACAAATGGTGGTGGATTATATATCATTGCCTCTGTTGGTATCAGATATGCGCTTAACGACAAACAGGGTCTTAGTCTATCCCTTGGATATACAAATGAGAAATTGGAGTTTGAAGTATTTGATGGATTTATTGACCATGGCAGGATGGATTACACAAGAGATAAAAAACAGTATAATACTGAAGCAATTGCTATCAAGCTTGGATTTGATTTCTAACATTAATAACCAAAATCTATAAACAATGAAGAAAGTAATATTTACGGCACTGATGTCACTTTTTCTATGCACTACAATAGATGCACAAATTTTGCGAACAGATGAACTGGAAGACTACGCAAAAGAGAAGTATGGAGAAAAATGGGTTGATGCAGCTGAAAATCTTGGGCAGCAACTCCAGCTGGACAAGAATAACGGCATAACATACGTTCAGATTATTCCTGCAGAGGGTAAAACAAAAGATGAACTCTACGTACTACTCAACTATTGGTTTACGGCCACATTCAATGATGCAAACTCTGTCATTAAACTAAATGACAAGGAATTGGGAACTATCATTGCACAAGGATATGTAGCAGACATTGCTCAGCACGCTGGCGGAACCAATAGCTATAACGTGAATATCAGGCCGGTCATTAAGTGTGATATTAAAGATGGCAGAGTAAGAGTAACCTATACTATTCCGTTCTATTCGGTTAATGTCGCTGTCGGTGGAGGATGGATTGGAGCTTTAGGCGGTACCATTCCAACACGTTCGGACGAGAACTGGACATTAGACACCTGTTTCCCTTTTGTTAAAAAAGACTCACACAAAAAGACATCAAGCAAGGCCCTTGTTATGGCTCATGCCTACTCGAATGTTGTTATGGATAAGATTGAAGAGTGCATCAAGAATGGTCTAACAGGTAATGAGGACGACAACTGGTGATATTTTATTTTAACGACACAATAGTCCGAACACAGTTCAAGAGGATGATAGGGTCAATAGCCTTACCATCCTTTTTTATTGTAAGGTGCAGATGGGGGCCTGTTGACATACCCGTATTACCAGACACCCCTATTATCTCACCAGCCTTAACATATCGTCCGATTGTAACCTTAGATGATGACAGATGACAATAGCTGACCGTGTAGTTGCCAGTCAGAATTGTGATGTATCTGCCAGAACGCTTATCATGAGCAGCCTTCACCACTTTCCCTGGAAGCATGGAAAACACAGGTTCGTAGCGTGCCTGAAGATCCACTCCATTATGCATACAATATTTATGTGTTACAGGGTGACGACGCATTCCAAACTCTGAGTTTATCTGAACACTCTTTAATGGATAAGCCATATTCAAATATTGAAGAATATCATCAGATGTATGAGAAGAGGTACCTACATCCTCCCCGCATGAATTTACGACATTTTTATATGATGAAACATTCTTCAAAGAATCTTTCAACATCAGATTATCCACAATAGGAGAAGCATTAGTCTCTTGTGGATTTTTTGTTTTGTTAGCTGGGTGATTATACAAACATCCAACCGTATTAAACTGAGCTTTTATTGTAGTACCTGACATCAACGACAGAAGCACCATCATGAGTATATTTCTAATATTCATGAGGCAAAATTACATATCTCCATTACCATGAATTAAAACTCATATACTTCAAGTGATTTTTCTAACTTTATTTATGCTAATAGTATGATTTTAATCGATAAATCATACTTCTTTCATAATGATATATAAAACTTAAGGTATGATATACCCATTCTTCTGATTCTCTAATCACACCTTTTATTTTTGTTTCTGAATTAACTATTAATAAAGTACTTCATAAGAAAATGAAATACTGTTATAGCAAAAATAATAACGCATTAAAAAAGGTAACAAATGATTTACAACTTTGATGAGAATGAAATGCCCTACGGCACTCTCGAACGTTTTGGACTCACACAGGAGATGATTGAGGATCTGCCGACTGATGTTCTGCAGAATATTCTCAATGGCCGGCATTCTCCAGTCTTACCTGTACACATCATTGCTGATGATGGTGAAGAAGTAAAGGCAAGAACACGATTCTGCCTTGTAAGAACGCCAGAAGGCAATGTAGATGTTCTCTTCTTTCCGAAGCTTGACGAGTATGACTTAAAAGTATTCAATGAGCAGCAGAGGCAAAGCCTTCTTGCAGGCAAACCCATCATCGGACATTTGGAAAGCAACGAAACGGGACACGAGCTTGGCACCAAATGTTTCTTCCAGCTTGACCAGGATAGCAAACAGGTACTGAGCGTGCCGACACCAGTCATAGGCAGGAACATTCAATATCTTACCGACCGCTATCATCTTACGGGGACAGAGATGCAGAAACTGCAGAACGGAGAAATTCTCTCAATCATTGAAGACGATGATGAGATTTCCATCGGTATCGATCTGAATTCAAATACGGGTATCCGTCTCTCCGCAGGTAATGAACAAGTCTGGCGCAGAGAAGCCAAACGGGAATGGGACAAATACAACTTCGGTATTTTCGGTTGTTGGACCATGGACGAAAATGGTAATCTTGACTATATCCATGAGGAGGACTACTCTGAAGAAATCTGGAATGAGCAGAAGAAACAAGGTATGCGCATGATGCAACGATAAACCAATGTAACAACCATCAATAACAAATCCAATATGGCAAATATCAAATACTATCCAGAAGACGAGCTTGTACAGAAAGTACAGAGTGGAGAATACGGTTGGCTCGATTACATCAATCACCACTCACCGGAATGGCAGGAAGAATACACCGAATTCTGTAATGAAAGGAACCTTGTAGTTAACGAAGAATCAGCCGAAGATTTTATCGAATGGAAAGGCGAGCTTGTTGAAACTGGCGAATAATCAACATTTAAAATCAATCACAATATGTCAATCAGATCAAATGCACTACCAGTAGGTAGAGATTTGTCACCTGAGCTGCAGGATATTCTCCGTCGCAACGGTATGCAAGCACATATCATCCGACAAGGAGAAAACTATCTTCTGGCGGTTCAAGGGCATGACTCACCTCTCCTAACCTATCATATCAGTGCCCGGCAGATGAGGGACTTGGCAGATTGGGGTACAAACTCGGCTAACAAAAAAGCCTATAACACCTTTGCTGATTTAGTGAAGAAAGACTTCTATATGCCAAGAGACTTTGTCCATGCCCGTAATGCCAACGGTCGTGTGGCCATGGGACTTCACGGCTACCGGATTGGTGTTGGCGAATACGGCAGACTGCCGTGGGACAAACGCCGTACCTTTATGATGATGGATCCGTTTCATGGACGATTTTTGGGATGGACACCACGCAATCAGGAAGGCTTCCACATGCGCCGTGTCGGTGGTGCCATGTTCCTGCAGGGAGCCCCTATGGTTCCGGAACGTCCTGATGGCAGAATCAAACCAGGTGAATTACTCAATGGAGGCTATGGCTTCTATTACAAAGGAGAACAGCTAAATATGGCACAGCAGCCCTCACAGGATGTACTCGCAGATTTGGAAGCTGTAATTCCACCTGTTGAAATACCTACCCGTCCACAGGAGCCGGCAAAACCATACAAGGAACTTATCACCTCAGACGTATACTTCAGTAACGAAAAATGGCAGGAATGCCTGTCTTCTCATGGAGTAATTATAGATGCCAACAGCAAGACACTGACCATTCAGTCGGCTACCACCCAGCATGATCTTGTTTACGACCTGACGGATGAAGAAGTTACCCGGCTTACAGACAATTCCATCAAGAATGTACCTGTACAGAACCGCCTGGACATCATCAACAACGTCATCAAAAATGATTTTTCAGATAGATTGACGATAGACATGCTCAATTCCAATGAACAGATAGCCCTGAATCTTACTCCTGAAGTGGAAGCAGAACTGAATGCCAGACAAGAAGTAGTGGCAGAACATGCGTTTCCTCTTACTCAGGGAAATGAATATGTCATTGCGGAGCAGGAAGACCGAAGCGTAGCCCATGTGGATGGCAACAGCCTTTATGACATAAACCAAGATAAAGGTTGGTTTCGGGAAGGAAGAAACGGACGTGAGGTACAGGTGGACGACATCAGAGTTGAGCCTGTACGAAACGAGCAAGGAGAAATCCAGCAAGACGAAAAAGGCAATGCTATGTTCCGTATGACCGCTGTTATCAATGGCGAAAGCATCAGTCACGAGATAAGCCAAAAACAATATGAAAAGTTCATGGCCGTAGATGACTATCATCGCATGAAACTCTTCTCTAAAATCTTTGACGAAGTAGACATGAAGAATGCGCCGGGACATGGAAGGAATATAGGTGCCATGATTGGAGGTGCTCTACTTGCAGGTCTTACTGTTATGCGAGAACTCGGAAGAGACCATTATCCTCCAGCCGTGTTTGTTGAACATCATCATGCACCAGGGCCACATGTCTATTTCAAAGGAGGTGTGGACTCACCGCAGGATCTTGCTTCAAGAGCATTTGATGCCGGACTCAATGCAGCTGAGCATGGAGTCGGCTTAGGACATGGCAGATAATACTTAATTATCATAGAACACAATGAACGAAGAGCAGAAATTTGAAGATTATCGCAACCGTCTTAATATCAGAGACGTGTTGACGGATGCAGGTTATACACTTCACAAGCGGGACGGCTTGCGCTATCCTGCCTATGTACGTCTGGATAATGATGGACGCAGAATCAGGGGTGACAAATTTATTGTCATGCCCAATAAAAACTGTTGTTTCCAACCTCCAACGATAAAGCTGTATTCTGTCATATCCTTCATTTGGGAACATCCAAATCTCTTTCCTGAATACAATCAAGGAATGAAAGAGTCTGCTCTTGTTCACAAAGTCTGTCAGCGGCTATTGAATATTCCTGTGGAGCAACGTAACCAGAATGTGCTTGCTCCTACCCGTGATGCAAAGCCTTTCAATATCAAAGATTATAAGATTGAGCGTTTTCATCCTGATGAAGCTGACTCTCAGAAACCTTTTTACGCTTTCTTCAAGTCAAGAGGAATCGATTTTGCTACACGTTGTGCTTTTCACCGTAACTTCTTTCTTGCTTCCAAGGCCGCAGACAATGGAGCAAGTTATAAGAACCTTTCTTTTCCCATGTATATACCGGGGCATCCTGAGAAATGTGTCGGTTTGGAAGAAAGAGGCTATCCACGTAAGGATGGCTCTGCACGAAAAGGTATGGCAGCCGGTACAAATGCAAGTGAAGGCCTGTGGATGGCAAGTCCGAAAGACATGGAACTGAAAGATGCGAAAGATGTATATGTGTTTGAGAGTGCATACGATGCCATGGCATTCTACCAGTTGAGAATGAAGAAAGACTCCGGACTGGACTACAAAGCAAGACAGGAGCTGAAGTCAGCCGTATTTATCTCCACCGGAGGAAATCCCAGTTACGGGCAGATACAGGGAGTGGTCAAGGCTGCTCCTGGTGCTACTTTCCATCTTGGCTTTGACAATGACCTGGCGGGAAAACAGTTCGTCTTCAACTTTGAATCCATCGTACAAAAGATGAATCCGTTGCATCCTGAGTCCGTTGCATCAGACATGAAAGGTTTCATTGAAACTTTCAAGGAAGGTATCACATCTACCAAAGAACTGCTTGATATTGACGATGACAGATATGTGGAACTCCCTGAAGGACTACAGAAGCTTTACCTCGCTTATGACACAGCAAGAAATGAGGCATGGGAATACCATTATTCTCCCTTTCTGTGTAAGGAAGACAAGCAGGAAGCGGCTGACAGGATGAACAAAGCCTATCAGGAGTTTAAACAGGCCCTGTTTCAAAAGCTCCATGTGCAGGACGGACAAGACCTGAATCCAATAGGAATAGTACGTGAACTGCCGTCTGAAGGCTATAAGGATTTTAATGATGAACTGTTGGAAAAGAAACAATACTCAATGACCGATGTCGTTGAGACAGCCTTTGACGAAAATGGTGTTTCTCTCACTGAAGAGAGAGAAGAAGAAAATGAAGAAACCAAAAAGAGCGGACTAAAACGATAAATGATATGACAGACTCAAACAGACGGTTCAGCATAATCACATTGCACCCTCACTGGGCGCAATACATTATCTCACAAGGCATGGCATTTCTTATCAGTTGTGCCCTGTTCTTGGCAGCCGGTCACGAAAGCATCACCTATAAGATGCCTTTTGTGGTACTCGGGGCAATCATGACGTGCATCATGCTCTACGGTTGTCTTTATCTACACAAACTGAGCTATATCATCACATCCGAACAACTGATTATCCAACATGGTGTACTTATCAGGAAGAGTGACTACATTGAACTCTACAGGGTGGTTGACTTCAGTGAAAACCGTGGTATCGTGGAACAGCTGTTCGGATTGAAGACTGTCTCGATTTTCAGCGGAGACCGTTCCAATCCCAAACTGGACATATTTGGAATCAAGGAGCGCATTGATGTTGTAGGAATTATCCGTGAACGAGTTGAGTATAACAAACAAAGGAAAGGTATCTATGAAATCACGAACAGATAATATATCGTCAGAAGCCAAGACTTCCAAAGGCATTGCTTACGACAGCAGATGGATGATTATCTCGGCCATTGCTTTGGCCTTGTTCCTATTCCGTCTTGAAGGTCGTGCCCAATTGGTTTCCAGCAATCCGATGGAATATGTGGCATTAGCTGAAGGTAATGAGCTTATCAACGGTCAAATCAAGAATCAGATTGAAGACCAGCAGAAGACGGCACTACTACAAAATACCATTGCGGCAGAGTTCACTCAGATAAAGCAATGGGAGAGAAAGTACAACAGCTACCTGAAAACCGTGTCTGGCTATGCCTCCACACTTAAAGCATGCAGTCATCTCTATGATGACGGTGTAAGGATATTCATCAGTCTTTGTGATTTGAAGAAAGCCATATCACAGAATCCACAAGGGATAATGGCCACAATGAGTATGAATAACCTTTATATCGAAACAGCGACTGAACTCATCACTGTATACAGCATCCTGAAAGATGCCGTAGCCAAAGGTGGAGCAAGCAATATGCTTACGGGTGCGGAACGCAGTAAGATTCTTTGGGAGTTGAATGACCGTCTGGCACAATTCAACAAAAGACTTTCACAGCTCTCCATCAGCATCCGTTATTACACAATGGCCGATGTATGGAACAGAGCCACTGCAGGAATGATAGACAGGAACACCGCTGAGATTGCCGGTCAAGCTTTGGACAGGTGGCATAGATGCGCACGAATAGTAACACCATAAAAGATTATCAGGATAACACAATGAAACGCTTATTGCTGTTTTTTGCCATGCTTATTTCTCTCACCCTCCCTTTTGAAGGGCTGGGTGGGAGTTTTCTCCGGGCTCAGGGCAACGACCCTGTTTTGGCCGGAATGATTCTGGCATACACAAATAAGGCAGAAAAAGAACTGAAGCAGCAGGAACAAATGATGCTTCTGGAATCTACAGGTCATCTGTGGATAAAGGAAGAAGTACAAGGAGTGACTGACCTGCAAAAGGAGTTCAACACTTATTTGGATAACTTTCATAGCATCATCAGTTATGCGGCACAGATATATGGATTCTATCATGAAATAGACCGACTCGTGAAACACCTGGGAACTTTTAATGACCAGATCCAGCACCAGACAGGAAATGCCCTGGCAGTAGCATTGTCTTCAAACAGGAATAAAATCTATAGAGAACTTATCATGAATAGTGTTGATATAGTCAATGACATCCGGCAACTGTGCCTCTCCGATACCAAGATGACAGAGAAGGAACGACTGGAAGTTCTCTTTTCCATCCGTCCGAAACTTAAACTCATGAATCAAAAGCTCAAAAGGCTTACGAGAGCTATTAAATATACTTCACTCTCTGACATATGGGCGGAGATAGACTACAATGGTAGAAGTGAGGTGGACAAGCCCAATATTGTACAGAAATGCAAGGAAAGATGGAAGAGGAACGCAAAGCCAAAGTAAGTATTCAGGTATAAAGATAATTCAGGATAACAATTTAACAATCAAACTTTAAGTATGGGTTGGGGAGCATTATTGAAAGCAGCAGTCAGCTTGGGAGGAAGAGCTATAAAAGCTGTAGCTAAATCGGCAGGGGGTGCAGTAGTACATCCACAGCAAACGCTAAAAGGATTAGGAAGTGCCACCAAGTCTGCGGCCATAGGTGGAAGCCTGGGCTACATCGGTTGGGAGAAACTGACTACAGACAAAAGCGTAGTGGGTATTGTCAGCGATGCTGTCATTTGCGAAGAAACGACACAAAAGATTGGAGATACGGTTTCGAATATCGGTGAAGGTATGAAAGAGGTGAAAGACTCTGTAACTGGTCTCACTGAAAATGTCAATGATGCCATCACCAGTGCAGACAGCAAATGGAGCGGTATGAGCAAGTTCCTACAAGGTGTTTTCTCTGGGAACGGTGGAAACATGATGGGAAACTTTTTCAGCAATATAGGTAAAGGGAATGTTTCCAGTCTGAGTCTCATCGGACTTGTAGTGGCTGCACTACTTGTTTTCGGAAGATTCGGATGGATGGGCAAGATAGCTGGAGCTGTGCTTGCCATGATGATGATAGGAAATAATGTAAATATGAACGAGGCACTTGCCAGTGAGAAGAAACGACCTGCTGCACAAAGTCAAGACGAAAGTCAACAGTCGGAGGTTGCGCAAGGCACTGGTGGCGGCAGACGGAGATGATAGTAAAATTTATAAACAGATATAATATGCAATATACACAGGAAATGATTCTTCGTTCGGACAGCGGATACTGTATGCCCTACGAAGAAAAAGGCCGTGACGTACAGATGAGTCTTGGCTACGGTAAACAGAAACATCCGCATACAGGGGAACCTTTTTTTCATCATGGTGTGGATTTCAAGGCCAACCATTATCTTCTTTCAGCAGTTGCAACAGGAAAGATCACTGGACTTGGGAATGATGCCGTACATGGTATCTATCAGGTGACACGCTATGGAGACTACGAGGTAAAATACGCACACCTCTCGAATGTTTTTGGCAACTACGGAAGTGAAGTCAAGGCCGGTCAGGTTATTGCCGTAAGTGGGGAAATACTCCACATGGAGGTCAAGTATAAAGGAGAAGAGCTTAATCCTCTGGAGTTCCTGACCATGATATACAGTAATTTGAAAGTCATGGAACAGAACGGACAACCTGGTGCAGTACCACAATTTGTGACACTGGATATGGATGTCAGAACCATGTATGACAAAGACAGCAAGGAGATAGAGAATCTGATGATGCGTTTTTTTCCGGACTACATGAAAGACATCAGTCTTGGAGCCTACACGTTGCCGGAACATACACAGTTCACTTTGAGAAATATTCTCTCACTGTCGGCTACAAAAAATTACTTCTATGAAACCATCCCTAGTATGGCCAATCCATTGGGTATGGGCGCACGAAGTATACCGATTGCAGAACGGGTACAGAATCTGCTTATCGGTGATTTCCTGAACTATCTTGCCCTGCGTCATCAGATATTCCTTTCCAGTTTAAGTGATCACGAAAAAAAAAAGCACAAGAACTTGCCATAGCAACCAGTGGACTTATTGATCCATTGGCAGAGCTCGATATTGATGTTCAAAGCTTCGATATTCCCCGTATGGTGAGCGTGTATCCGGATAAGTCCGGTATCAGATGGTGGACAAAAGCATGGTTCAATGGTAGTGAGAAAGGAGAAGCTGCGATAGAGATTGAACGTGAGCTGGCTATCAAGTTTATCAATGAAAACATTGAAAAGGATGAATGGCTGGAAGAATATTTCCCGAAACAGATGGAAGTATATCACAATGCCATAGAACAGACACGCGAGCAATTACTCAACCAGATAAATCTATAAAGGGCATATAAATTATCAATCATATAAAACAGCAACTCATGGCAGAGTCAGAACAAGATAGAATATTCAGGAAAAAGGTCATTCCAATCATGAACAAGGTCCGGAATGAACTGCAAGATAAGATGGCAGCAGAGCTTAAAGAGCACACCTCATCATTTGCAGGATTGATGGCCAGTGCCATTGGTCCTGATGGTGGAATGTCTGCCAGACAGACACAGATGCAGTCTTTGCGTTACACAGGTGAATGGAACTCGAAAACGGCTGAAGATTATATTGAAATGGTCAAGAAAGAACTTCAACGCCAGCACATCACCGTTGATTCCGCCATGGAGAAAAAGATGATAGACAAGATGATTCAGGATAAGATTCCACGCTCATCCATTGAATACATCTTAAAGAAGGCAGCAACTAACACCATCTTTTATCTCCCCCAGGAAGTTGCAAAATCACCATTAGAACATCATATGGATACAGAAGCCGAAAAGAGATACAACCCATCTGCGTGGGAAAAGAACACAGGTATAATTCTCGGATCCGTAACTGATCTCGCATGTATGGGTGGAGCCGGTGGCGGTTGGAAAACAGCGGCCACATGGGTCGGCGGTGACTTCCTGTTATCTAAATTCTCTGACAAACAGGAAGACCGTTCAGACATACCTTCAATAGTGCGCCCGGGATGCGAGGAACAATATAGACAAGACCAGGAGAAAATGAAAAAGCAGTCAGAAGAAAAGCCACAGACTAAGACTTCATCAGCAGAGACTGCACCGGAACAAGAAGAAGCGGTCGAAGAGGAACAACCAACAGAAGAACAGACCTCCCCGAAGCCGGAACAGACCAATATGGACGGATGGCAAGGGTTGCTGACCTCTTTCGGACTCAATGGCATTAGCGACATTGGACACAATATCGGATATGTACTGGCCATGCTACCTGACATGCTTGTAGGACTCTTCACGGGAAAAACAAAGTCAATCAATCTGAAGGACAATATGATGCCTATTGCCAGTATCGTTACAGGCATGTTTGTCAAGAATCCAATCCTGAAAATGATACTTATCGGTATGGGAGGACTCAATCTGCTGAACAAGGCCGGGCATGAGACTTTGGATGATTTCAAAGCACATCAGCACCCTGAAGCAGGAAACAGCCCAGTGAATTATCGGGTTTATCCTGATGAACCGCTCAATCCCCGGATTGTCAATCCTCAGATTAGGTCCAACTGTCTGATTGCTACAATAGACAAGGTTCCTTGCAGCATCACTTTGCCGGATAAAGTTGTGGATGCTTATCAGCAGGGAGCTTTACCTCTCAACACACTTGCAAATGCAATACTGGCCAAGAATGACCAGATGCGTAAGATTGTTTCTGAAAACTACGAAGCAAGCGAACGGCAAACAGTAGCAAGACCACTTGCACAAAGATAAAAGGATAACAATATAATAATCAGACTTATGGAAGAGAAGAACCAACAAGAGAAAATGGCAATAGTACGTCAGGTTGAGCTGTTTGAGAATGCTTTCAATAAAGCCAAAGAAAATGGAGGAATGTGGCTTGACAACGATGGTCGCAAAGCACCGAAACTATATCTGAAGCCTTTGCAGATTTCTGCTTTCAATGCTATCATATTGGGAATGCACAGCGACCAGAATGGATACAAAACAAATCAATATACGCTTTTTTCTGAAGCAAAGAAACGCGGTGAATCTGTCCAGACCAAAGAAAAGGGAGTACCTTTTCTCTGGTATAATTGGAATGAGTATGTAAACAAACATAATCCTGAAGAGAAAATCAGTCGCTCAGACTATCAAGCACTGCCAGCTGACAAGCAAGAGGATTATAAAGGAATCAGAAACCGTGAAGTCCGCTCACTTTTCAATATCGAGCAGACCACACTCCCTATGGTTGATAAAACAACATTTGATACAGTAGTAAAAAAGACCGGTCCTCTGAAAGACCGTACAGATATAGAGTCAGCTTCGAATGAAATCCGTCAGGGTGTCGAAAATCTTCTGGAACAGTCACGAAAAAATTTGGTTGATATACGCACTGATACTACAGGTGTAGCGCATTACGACAGCAAGAAGGATATTGTCTTCCTGCCACCTGCTTCATCTTATGAATATTATGAAGACTATGCCCGAGATGCAGTATCCATGCTTATATCTGCAACAGGACACCAACAGAGGCTCGCCCGTGAAGGAATGGTAGTCAAGAACGACAAGATTTCAGAGGATGCCGTGAAGCAGGAAAGGCTGGTTGTGGAAGTAGCTTCAGCTGTTAAGCTGCAGGAGTTGGGTATCTCAGCTAAACTCTCTCCGGACAGCATGAAGATGACCGATTATTGGATCAGAGAGCTGAAAGAAGACCCGCATCTGCCAGATATTCTGGAGAGAGACGTAAACAACGCTATAGATATGGTTCATAAGGCTGAACGTGGTGAGAAAGTAGAACTCAACAACAGAGTCCTACAGAAACAGATAGCAGATATTAAGCACATTCTTCCAAAACACTATTATGTAGCCGATGAAATCAAGACGTTGCCCAATATTGATACTAAAGAGTTCGTGGTTATAAAAGAACCTGAACAGAAAATGGCTGATGTGGTTCTCCCATCTGGAGCTTCATTAGGAGTCGAGAATGAGATTCCTGGAATGAACAAAGGCCGTATCGAACATGCACTTCAAAAAGAGGGATATGAAACGGTTACATTCTACAACGTAGATGGTTCTATGGGGTATCGTCCCGATGACAGTTTCTTTGACGGCAAGGAAGTTTCCGTGAACCGCATGAACAAGTGGAATCTGGAGACCCTTACATTACTTGATGTGTCCGATGCCGTCAAACGCTCCGGTGCCATAGACTTTGAAAAGATACTCATGTTGCGTAATGACGAAGGGAAATGGGCACTTTATCTGAAGCCCGAAAATGAAAAGAGCTTCAGCGTTTACCCCGAGAAGGCAGATCTTAACCTTTTCTTTACCACTGTAAAGCAAGGTGACGAAGAAACTTCAGAAAAAGTACGTCAGGATATGGCCCAAAAATACTATATGGCCGCCCAGAACAGTCCGGACATTAAGATTGACCTCTTCAAAAGTGATGCAACAGCAGAAGAACTCGCAAGGATAGACCGTGTGAATATATTCAAGACCAAAGGTACTGAGAGTACTCCCAGTGTGATATTATGTATGCCCACAGTCAACGGTGAGAAATTGACAGCCCGTGAAGTAAGTCCACAGCAATGGCAACGTATGTGGCTGGCAGAAGATATGCAAGATTACAAGAAACATCTTGCAGCAAGTCTTTTTGCCGATGTGCTCCGTAAGGACCGTACAGATGCTGTTGCAGTAGGTACGGATAAATCAGAACAGGAGACTCAGTCAAAAAATCCAAATCAGCAAACGGAAGTATATGAGGAACAGACCGAAGAGAAGAGTAGACAGAGTGAATCTCATGGGCCATCCGAATCTAAGGGCAATAAGAGCAAGGATGAAAGTCCTAAGACTGAAACAAAAGTAACCGCTGAGCTCTCTCCGATGCTGAAGCAATTCTATGAATTAAAATCGAAGCATCCTGATGCAATTTTGCTCTTCAGATGTGGAGACTTCTATGAAACTTACAGCAACGATGCAGAGAAAGCAGCCAAAATACTTGGAATCACGCTCAGCAAAAGCAATCACACAAAAGATGCTGAAGGAAAACCTCTTATGATAGCAGGGTTTCCTCACCATGCGCTCGATGTTTACCTTCCTAAACTGATCCGTGCCGGTGAGCGAATTGCCATCTGTGACCAATTGGAAACTCCCAGGCAAGAAAAAGACGTTACTGAAAAACAGAAAAATGAACCCGACAATCAGGAAGAGAGCAAGGTTTCAAGAATGCACAGATAACATGTAACCGCAATGTCAAAGAATCAAGAATATATCCAACAATATGCAGAGTATGCCATGGAACAGATGCGCAGATATGGCATACCTGCCTCTGTCACGCTTGCACAGGGTATCTGCGAAAGTGCCAGTGGCCAGAGTGAACTGTCCCGTAAGGGAAACAACCATTTTGGGATCAAAGCCACCTCCAGCTGGATTGAGAATGGAGGCAAATATCTTGTATATACCGATGACCGTCCAAACGAAAAGTTTTGCCAGTATGCGAATGTTGGAGATTCCTATGAGCATCATTCTCAGTTCCTGAAAAGGAACGGAAGATACGCCGAGCTGTTCCAACTCTCTCCTGATGACTACAAAGGATGGACAAACGGATTACAGGATGCAGGATATGCGTCAAGCAAACAATACGCAGCAACCCTTCAGAATATTATCGAGAAGAACGGATTGCAAAAATATGACCAGATGGTAATGCAGGAGATGAAAGCAGAGGGTAAATCCTTTGGAACAACTGATAATCCCCGTCAAGCCACATCAGATGATGTTTCCGTGCAGGATACTGAAGAAAAGAAATATTCCTTCCCGTTAAAAAGAGATGAATTTATACTGGTTACTTCTCCCTTTGGTACAAGAAAGGATCCTTTGGACGCAAGTAAGTCCCAGTTGCATAAAGGGATTGACATTCAGACAAATCATGAGGCAGTCCTTGCAACAGAAGATAAAGGAAAAGTTGTCAACGTGAACAGCAATGCTAATACAAACGGAGGACGGTCTGTTACAGTTGAGTACAACAGAAACGATGGCAGCATATATCAATGTACCTACATGCATCTGGACAGTATATCCGTCAAGGTCGGTGATGAGGTTGCTGCCGGACAGAAGCTTGGCATTTCAGGAAACACTGGGTATCGGACTACTGGTGAACATCTTCATTTTGGAGTTAAATCCATATCCACAGATGGAACAAAAAGAGATATTGACCCGGCTGCATATCTTGCTGAGATTTCACAAAAAGGGAACATCTCACTACAGGTTCTCAGTAACGGAAAAGATCTGACTGCGCAATACAAGAGTGCGAGTAAATCCGATGCCAATGTGCAGCCAGATACAGCCATGAGTCCGGATGAGTGGATGAAGAAAATTCTGTCCTCTGAAGACAGTGGGGTGAATATGCCTATAGCTGATCCTGTAATAGAGATGGCCATGACTATGTTCACCTCACTCATGGCTCTTGCCCTCCAGATAGACAAGTCAAGTGAGGAGGAAAAGATGCAGAAGGCCACTGATGCAGCTGTCAGTAAAAGCATAGACCTTACTCCTATCCTCCCATTCTATAAGACCTGCACCATAAGCCTGCATGATGGTAAACCCAATCTGTATGCAGACAATGGAGTTGTACAACTCAACAGAGAACTGAGTAATGCAGAAATAAACAAGATCCAACAGACACTTGGCAGTACCATGATGAACGATGATGAGAAACGACGTAGCATCGCCTCTGTTATTAACTCTGCCGTGGTCACGCTGCAGATGTCACAAAACTATCAGAACAATCTGGAGAACCAACAAGGCAGACAGGAGTCTGTACAGTTGAAATAATTTGCTTTTTAAGTATAACAATCAATTCGTTTTATTATGATTAAATGTAATGTAACCGTGTGTGGCACCGTTTCCCGCCAGGCACAAATGCGTGCTAACAAAGAAGGTACGCAGTTCGCATCATTCGGTATTAATATAGTTATTCCGGCAAAATCAGGAATTAACAAGACAGTTGAAATCAGTGTGGCCAAGACCTGCAACAGCCTATCTGAGTTACCACCAATTCAAGTTGGGACTCACATTGAAGTAGCCGGTATTCTAATGTTTCACAAAAAGGGAGAAGCATTATACCTTAACCTGTCTGCAACTGGCATTAACACATTCAATGCAAGCAATAACGACGGCATTAACGGTACAATGGAGTTCAGAGGTACTTTAGGCAAACAAATTGAGGACAAGACAACTAAAAGTGGTAAGTCCTTTACGGTGTTTTCCGCTTATAGTAGCGAAAAGGATGGAGATAATTACACCTATACTTGGGTACGCTTTATGCAATTCGACAAAAGAAAAGAAGCATGGATGCAACCCAAAGCCGGAATCAATGCTAAGGGGGAATTGGAATTAGGTGTGTACAATAACAGACTTGACCTTACATGCCGCATAAGCGAATGCTCTCTTTGGGAGAAAAGCTCTAACTCTTACCAACACTAATGACTATGACAGGTAAAAAGATTTATAATTCAGATGGCCGTAGCAGTGAAGATAAGGCCTTGGATAAATTCGCAGAGATGATGATTGAGAAAATCAAGACTTTGCAGAATGACTGGAAGAAGCCTTGGTTTACAGATAAATCCATCTCCTGGCCGAGAAATCTTTCTGGCCGCGAATACAATGGAATGAATGCACTCTTACTCATGATGCACTGTGAGAAACAGGGATATAAACTGCCTGTATTCTGTACTTTTGACCGTGTGGCCGGTCTGAACTACACCAAAGACAAACAGGGAGTACGTCAGCCGATAAAAGATAATAATGGTCAGGAACTACCAAAGGTCTCCATCCTGAAAGGAGAAAAGAGTTTCCCGGTGTTCATCACGACATTCACTGTTGTCGATAAAGAGACAAAAGAGAAAATTAAATACGATGAGTATAAACAGCTAAGTGAGGAGGAAAAGAAAGGCTACAACGTCTATCCGAAGCTTCAGGTATATAACGTGTTCAATGTGGCCCAGACCAATCTTCAGGAAGCTCGTCCTGATTTATATAAGAAACTTGCTGATGCAGGAAAACAGATAAGTCCACAATCTGAAGGTAAAGAATTTTCCTTTGCTCCTATCGACCGGATAATAAAGGATAACGAATGGATCTGCCCTATCAAGCCTACTTACGGAGACAGTGCCTACTACAGCATTTCGAAGAATGAGATTGTCGTTCCTGAGAAAAAGCAGTTCAAGGATGGTGAGTCATTCTATACCAACCTGGGGCATGAAATGGCCCATTCCACAGGAGCAGAAAATCAGTTGGGAAGACTACAGCCGACATCCTTTGGTAGTAAGGAATATGCCCGGGAAGAGCTTGTGGCCGAGCTAAGTGCAGCCCTCGTTGCACAACGCTATGGTATGACCAAGCATCTGAAAGAAGACAGTGCCAGCTACCTCAAAAGCTGGCTTGACAGCTTGAATGAATCTCCGGAATTCATCAAAACTACACTGACAGATGTGAAAAAGGCATCAAGTATGATTACAAAATGTATTGATGCCATGCAACAGAAAATTGACCAGGAACAAAACATAGAAGTAGTCCAAAGTAATAGCCAAGAGCCTGTGTACTATGCTTCTATAGCCTACCTTCAAATGGGTGAAGACACAGACAGACTTGACAAGCTACAAGAAAAGGGCGATTATGAGGCACTATTGAAGGAAGCCATTGAGTACGATGCCGGTGATGCCATAGACCTGTCCAACACTTACCTGTCTCCTACAAAATACCGTGGAGATGACCTGTTGGTGGAGAACGAACACTATGCCGTGGTATATAACCCGTCTGTTGGAGGAACCTATGATGTGATGCGTAAAGTCACTGCTGAAGAAGTCAGACAGAACATCACCCGTTACGGATTGCCTGATAACGCCACTGCTGATGTCAAGTCCATTGCTGAAAAACAGGAACAGAAAATGGAAACTGTCGCACAAGAAGAGACTCACTTTCATCGAGGAAGATAATGGAATATTCTTATGAGATTGGGAATAGTGATGAATTTATTTCAGAACTCATGTTATTAATTGCTGAAAAACACCTACCTTTGTTCTATCAATAATAGACGTTATATAGAATAAGGTTTAGGGTACTGATAACCAATAGCCCTATTCCTTATTCTTTATAAGTTCTGATGATAACTAAAAATATACAAATGAAAGCAACCATAATAGAAATAGAAAGCCAACGACTTAGTGATTTTTGTTACTATCACGGTGGAATTCGTGTCGCTGACGAATGGCTTGATGCTGAAGGAAAGACGTTAAGATTTCTAACACAAGATAAGAAGCACTCTTCGTATGAATACTATTCCTATGTTTATATATCAAAGGAAATAGGAAGGTCTCGCCCATTTGATTTTATGTTCGGAAATAATGAAAGTACAGTAGCTACATGTAAAGATGAAGAGGGAGATGAGTGCTTTATATTATGCAAACATCCCAAATTGGGACAAGTAGTTGAATTTGAAAAAGAAGGCTTTTACCCCTATGACAACAATCCTGAGCCCAATCGTTGGGGTAGAAATTATGATGACTGAAATTTTTATAACCCCCAATCATAATAACCGATTTGGGGATTATAAATCTATAGTCTCTTTATAGTAATAAATTCAGGCGCTGAAGAATAGCTCCTGACGGCCTAATTTAATAAGGCAACATAATGTATCTTTCCCTCTCGTATTTTCAAAAATAAATCCACTTGTATTAGGCTTCGTCATTCGAAGTTCTAAGACAAGTAGATAAATTTGTATATAGGTGATTTTCTACCTGTTACGTATTCTCTATGGAAACAGGTAGTTCTTTTACTAAATATTACCTTATATGGTAAGAGTTTTTACTTATCCATAATTTCTACAATCGGAACAGTTTTCTCCATTTCACTACGCGAGATGTATTTGTAAGTACCTACTTGCATTACACGTTTGTCTGATGGAACATCTATTTTTTGATTATCATAATATGAAATTTCTTTATCAGCAAGGAATAAAACAATCATTCCTATATTAGAAATATCTTCTACCGTTGCCAATGCACTCCCATCTGGAAGTACTTGCATAATCTCAAAGGAATGGACATTAATTTCTTGCTGTGGCTTTTCAAACATAACGACATTATTGTCAGATGGCGTTCCGTTTGTATTTCCTAATGCTACAAAGAAAAAAAATGCAAAAGTAAGAATGATACCCGTTATGATACCACCTAAATAGATTAAAATAGATTTTTTACGTGAGTTCATAAATATTTTAGATTTTAGTTGTTTTGGTTCTTTTTAATTTACCGGAAAATAGGAACAATAAAAGGATTTTCTTTTGGTCATTCATATCAAGATAAGCAAAACGTCGTTGTATTTCGGATACGTGCATCAACTAATTTGCCTTTCTCACGTTTGACAAACCATTTAATGAGTTTAGCTATAGGACGATTGTGCATACAATTACAGCTTACTATTTAACGAATGAAATGCAAAGCAACAATAATAATGATACCAGCAATAATAATCCAACGATTGATGTTAATTGCTTTCGTCGTAGCTTCAGAAGAAGTCGCTAATTCATTTTGCAAATTCTTAGTCTCGTTAATTATATTATCAGTTGAACTTTTAATGGTATTGCATGAAGTCTGTATACAATTAATTATATTGGTAATTGCATCAACTTTTGTTTCAATAGATTTTATCTTTGGAGAAATATCATCTATTAACTTTTTCAGCTCCTGATTCCATTGATTCAACTTCGTAGTAATGCTATCAGCATGTTCCTTAATATTTGAGGGAAGGTCATCAACATTTTGACTGATTGATGCAATGGCATTATCTTGCCCCTTTTGAGATTCTTTCAAATCTTTGGAAATGTCAAAAAGAAACTTTTTAATGGTTTGAATCTCTTTTGTGGTTGATTTTATCTCTTCACGAAGAGCGCTAAGTTCTTCGACCCTTTCAGATAGCAAGTTATTCTGCTCGGTAAATTCTTGCAAAGAAGCATCGACTGAAGATGTGAAACTAGACGTAATATTCTCGCAAGCAGAGGTCATTTTACCCACTGACTTCTGCACTTCTTCTGAAATTCCAACCTGTGCTCCTTCTAATTGTTTCTCCCACTCTTTGATTTCTTTAACAAGAGAATTGATTGAAGCGACATAACCAGCAACGGCATTTTGCAGTCCTTCACTTGCTTGAACAGTGTTTTCAACTTGTTTTCTTGCAGAATCAAGTTGCTTTAGGTTCTGTTCTAACCTTTCCAAAGTAGCGTTAATATCGTATGTCATTTTGATATAATTATTTTAGATATTTCTTTGTTATTTCATTTAACTTATCCTCATGGACAAACAGTGTTATCGTTTTCTTACCATCGTCAACCAAGTTCTGCTTGATAAACTTATCATCTTTACGAACTTTGGCTTTTAGATAAGATGTAAAAGTGTCAATGTCACTCCAAACCTGCTTATTATCCCTATTATACAAAGTCATAAAGCCTTCGATATAATTGTTGTAAGCATTATTTTTCAGTGTCTGGTTATTCCCTGCGCCTAAAAAAGTAATGCAATAAGCGAGCAAAAGCTGCAAAGCAGCATTATCAGGATGTGCTCTCAGACAAAGTAAGGTCGCGCCATACAGATGTTTGACATTATCCACTTCACTGCCAGAGTTATCATTAACAGGGTCAATTATTTCAATATACTTCTTAACGACATCGAATCCATCTTTTCCTTCTATATCTGTATCATCCTTCAGGGAATAAGGCTTTCCATTAACTTCATAGCCGGTTCGCGCATACTTAGAGTTGAAGTACAGATGAATAAACTCCTTCAGCCATTCATCGTTACCATTTGCTTGACGTTCTATGATACTGTCCTCACATGCTATACACATGTCCTCGATGGCACGATAACGCTTCTTTTCAAGGTTTTCATACACAAAGGCTGTTAAATAGCCCAGGCAACGGTCTAAATAATTACGCCCTGGCTGTTTGTCAATTTCATCCACCTTCTTCTGAGCTTGCTCCAAAGAATAATACTTACGGAAAAAATCCAACATATACTGTTTGAACTCTTCATCAGTTCGTTTGTGGATTTTAAGTTCGTATGTTTGTGACAGATAATCAATAGTCACATCATCTACAAGCCCTATGCAGCACATTCTGTATATTGCTTTATCTGTATCATCTTTATCTCTTTTCTTACAAAAAGCCATTCGTAGCCTTTTATAGATGCTTTTATTTGCATGATTGCGAAGCCATCTAGTATCACCTGAGCATTTGGCTATCTTAGCTATCAACTCATTAAAATCACCAATTTTTTTCAAATCCAACTTTCCGTATCTGTCCTCATTGATATTTTGCCATCCCTGTTCCTCAGAAATAGCAAGAATTTCCTTTTTGATTGAAGCTTCAAAACCTTCAGGATCTTGTTGAACATTATTCTCCCAAGAAACAACAACACTTGCATTGCCGTCTTCATCAGCATGTGCCATTGCCTGATATATACCCTCTGTGATATTGTCTTCTCCCTCCAAAGGGCGCATAAGTGTCTTAGGAGAATAATCTTCATATGATTGGAGTATCTGGATCAAACAATTAGATATATACGAGCATAATGAATATTCAAAACCTAGATAATTATAAGTCGGGCGTAGGCTGTCGAGGAAGATATAACCATATTGTTTGTTATTATCTTCTTCCGAAACGATTTTAACTGCATTTTTTCTTGTATCTATCTTTAAGCACACATCCTCGTTTCCTGCTTCGTCTCTCAACTTTGCCTGAATCTCTGTTAAAAGTGTAGGCTTAGCATTGATTATTCTATCAGTGAGTTCAACAAGAATGACCTTCTCCTTGAATAGACCACGGAACGAGTTATTATGGAACCACAAGTTAATGTCCTTGTCTATGTTCTCCAGAAATCCTTGCTTTCTGATAATATCAAGAATCTTATCTGTCTGTTCTTTGGTACAGTTATTATATTTGCACAATGCAGGAATATCATCTGCAAGAACAAACTTATTTATATATCGTTCAAGCCATGTTGGGTCTTCATCCCCCATCAAATATCGAATATCATTTATTTTATCTATAGTAAATTCAATGAATTCTGTCGGATCATATAAAACATAAGATATGGCATGCTTCTTATCACGACCACAACGACCTGCCTCTTGAACATAACTTTCAATGGATGAAGGGTGATTTATATGAATTGTATATCTGATATTTGGCTTATCTATACCCATACCGAACGCTTTAGTGGCCACCATCAGATTTTGGTCATTTTCATTAAATGACTTCATATCACCAGAAGGCTTGTCACCGCCAACAAACGTACCCATCGACAATTCCGGCTCATGCTCTCGCAATTCAGTGGAGATACCAGTCCTGGTACCCCAAACATTATCTTCTACACCGAAAGTTCCATGTGCATGTGGACAGAATACTATTCCAGCATTTTTATAGTGTTGTTCACTATCTGCCGAATAGAAATCCTCTGCTGAAAAATCCTCTATATGAGCAACCCTTGATTTCTCAGTCTCATGCTGATTGACTTGCACTATATCTGAAGGTATTTCATGCAGTAGCTCATACATCTTATTCTTTTTTGCTGTTGCTACAACATCTTTAAGTTCCCAATCTGATTTTGCTTTAAGCAAGAACTGCTCATTAGGTTCTCTCAATTCATCAAAATTAGAAAAGACCTCAATAATACGATATGTTAGTTCAGGACGTGAATCAGACTCAGGACGTACAATTGTTTCACTGTCAATAGTAAGGTTTCCACCAAGAGTCAATTCACGCTCAACGTCTGCAAGAACATCAAACGATGCTGTAGCCGTCAAACCTATAATAGACAATGGACGACCTGATTTCGTATTCATGAAATTTATCATGTTTCGTCCAAGGTGGAGATAAGAAGTACGGAAATCATGTCCCCATTCAGATACGCAATGAACCTCATCAATAATGCCATAAGAGAAATACACATGATTCTTCTCTGTCATTGTAAGCAAACTTGAACGAAAATTCTCCATCATAAATCTTTCCGGAGAAAGGAGCATGAACAAGACAGAACCATTTTGAAGAAGATTCAGTTTTTTAGCCTTCTCTTTGGCATTCATTCCACTATTAACACATTCACAAGCATCAATTCGTGCTTCGCGCAACCCTCGAACCTGGTCAACCATAAGTGAAACGAGAGGGTCAACAATTATAGAAACGCCAGGTTGTAAAATGCATGATAACTGATATGTCAAAGACTTACCGCCACCAGTAGGAAGTAATCCTATTGTAGTTTTATCAGCTAAAGCATGGCTAAGAATAGGCAACTGCCCAGGACGGAAAGATGGCTTGCGGAAAATATCACGCAAGAAATATGTAAGGACATCTTCCCTTTCCTTTATATTTACATAAGACCCTGTGCCATCTTTTGTAACCAATGGAGGATATTGTATATTGTCTGCAGCGCAGATTGTTCGCTCACGTTTCTTGTAATGAGAAGAACGGATAAGATAGACAGTATCTGCATCGACATTCAAAGGAAGGGCATCAATGTTGTCTCTAAGTAACATTGATATATCCAAGCATAGGTCAAAATGTCCTTCTGGCATTTGAGTAGCGACACGGTTTCCCAAATGCAATGGAGATTTTTTGAATTCTTCTGTTGATATGATCTGAAGCTTTATCTCCGGCAGTCTATCTGATGAAGCTGCTAATTCACAAATATACCTATATTTTTCAGCAAGGTCCTTTATAGCCAATGCAGAACATGGGATGTCACGTTCTACAATGGCAATATTCCATACATCGCTATCAAGACTAAGAGCACCGGACATCATTGCCTCCACCAACATTCGTTCTACTCGTGCAATTGCCATTGGTGCAAGAACTATTTGCAAAGTGTCCAACCAATTTCCAGACAGAGCCTTTTTGTAATTAGCCTTTATAATCTGTAAGTAGTCAACTGAAGCAGCGTCACTTTCCCAATTTTGCATGAACGCCATATTATTCAGTTGTTCAATACGATATGTATCCCAGCCTCCATTGAGAGCCATTCGGTCACGTCGCTCATCGCTAATTCTACTGAATATATTAGAATGATAACGCAGACCGTCCATCTCAAGAATGAAGCCGGTTCTTGCATCACCATAAGGAATTTCCAACGCAAAATCTACTCGTTGATCTTTGCTGAATCTTCTATCAGGAATATCTACAATTGATGAAAGATTACGTTGTGGCTCAAAAACTTGAATCAGATATTCACTTTGAGAACCTTCCATGTATTTTTCAATAAAATCTTTCTCAAAGGAACTGTCAAGCATATCTCCATTATAGAAATCTACATTAAAACGAGGATCTATAATATGCAGGGCTTCATAAATTTCCTGCACCGAAACTTTATGAGTAGATTTATAATCAAGTATCGCTCCTTCTTTTGGCTTGGTTGAAATATGGAATAAATCAGAAAAAGTATTCTCTAATAACAACGGAGCCTTTGTTGGCAAACCTCTTGATATGATATTTGCCAAGACTGCAAGTTTGGAGTCTGTATTTGAATTATAAGCAAGAGGTATATTTGATTTGACATCGAAAGCAGAAAGAGAACGATAAAGTTCTTCAGCATTATCTGCCTTATCAGATTTGCTATATTCCTCTGCGACAGCATCAAGAACAAATCCAGCAAAGAACTGTTCTTTCTTATGCGAATCTTCAATACGTTTACGAATATTCTCAACGGTCTCAATGCGGTCGAAATGTTTGAAGAATATACGCATTGAGATTGTCCAGTCACCCTGCCATGTCCCACGTTCCTTATTCATCGTGGCATACATAATATCAGGTGCTGTGGCAGCTACGAATTCATCAACACGTCTGTTGTTGCTGTAATAAGGACCGATGCACACAAAATAGTTATCACTTCCGAATAGCTGTTGGAACAAGTGAATGAATCGTGCAAGGTCAAAAGCTTCTACATCGAGAATATTACTGAAAAGATGTACTTTCCTAATATTCGATTTCTTGAAATCTTCCGGACTCAAAGAGTCAAAATCCTTAGTAATGGACTTTACGAAATATGCAGAACTAAAACTTTCAATAACCTGTGTTGCTCTTTCGACAGCAGCAGAAGAAGGCTCTACCAAGCAAAAATGCTTGATATTAGGTGATATATTCTTTGAATGTAGAAAATCCAATAAGCATACTGAGGCTGTTCCTTGACCGCAACCCCAATCGTAAATCTCCACTTCTTCTGAGAAGATTTCAGAAATATCAGGAATGCAACCAAAAGCAGCATCAAGCTTCGCTTTATGCATTTTACCGAAGCTATGTAAATACATATTTAGATGGTCTTCGTCATCTAATATGCCTTTACCTCGTTCTAAATCCTGATACAGCTTATTACGACTCGTTCGATCAGCAGGAAGAAGAGTCAATGCTGCATCTCTCATACCGACAAACGAGATATTTCTGTTTCTTCTGAATATATCTATAAAATTTGACATAATTATTTCCCTGTTATTGTATCAGCATTTTTATTCTGCTGATGACGTTTCCAATTCTCTAAAGCTAAATGCTTAGTTGTATTTGCATAGCAGTATTCACATAGATGTGGACAAGTGTTATATTCACCAATATCTTTAGCTGCCATACATCCACACAGGGCTCTTTGTCCTGGATCTTTCTTGTGAGCACTTAGGAAGAATTGATTGTGTGGCAGAATAATTGCACCATCAGGTAATGATGGTGAATCTTCAAACAATGACGGTGCTGGCATCTGCTGAATTTTAACCTTCATAAAATCCATAAGAACCTTATCGTCCCACGCCAAGCGAGTTATTAGATCTCCATCAATACACCTATTATGAGCTATTCCATATCTATCAATATCTATCTGCTCTCCGCAAGTAGCAAGCTGGAAATTCCAGTTTCTTTCACTATTCATTTTTGATAATTTCATAGCGAACTTCTCCATTTGCGCAGTTTCCCACTCATGATATGGAATGCCATTCTTTTCAAGATTCAATTTAACCTTTTTATAAAGCTTGATGTCAGCATACGAAAACACCAATTTCTTCGTATATCCTTTGAGCTGGTCACCAATCTTCTCAACTTTACTAATAAGGTCATCTATAGTAATATCATCTGTAAGAATCATCGGATCGAAACGCCAAACAACAGCGTCCGCTCCAAGTTTATCAGATAACATTTTGAATGTCTCAATGCGATTTAAAAGTGAAGGTACTTTCTCCAATCCCTCCTTCTCATAATCATTCAATGTGTATTGTATATAGCACCTTATATTTCTTTCTTTGAGATAATCAAGATATGGAAGAAGCGGACGAGGATTCTTTGACCAAAAAACTATAAAGCGAGTTTTATCATACGATACATAAGACTTCACGCCATTAAATGGGTTGGTCCATGCTGAGTAACCTTTCTTTAAGCGGTCAAAAAACCAATCGGCATAGAATGCAGGAATATCCGTACTTCTACTTGCCGACACGATGATAGGAGCCTGCGCTTTCACAGGCTGCCCATCAACGATTATGTCTGTATGTTCCCAAGATGCCATACTTTATTCACTAAACATTATCAAGTAATAGAAATCATCTTCATTAGGAAGATTATTGATTATAAATGCAACAATCTTACCTTTCTGTTGAGTTATTTGAAATAATGAAACATATTCTTTACCACTTGAAGCAGATTCCCAAGAATTTCCGACTTCAGCAGAAGCTGCCTCGAAATCGTTACCTTGTGATTGGTAATCAAATTGTGGAACAAATGTAGGATTCTGCTGAAGTATTCTTTTTGAACGAAGTTCTGCTATATTGCTAATATCAAAAGTAACAGTTCCGTTTGTCTCTTTTCTCACAATTCTAGCATAAGCAGATGAGTCCGTCTCGATAATTTGTGCGTCACCATGATAAGGTTGTTTGACAACCTTAACCTTTGGTAACTTCAAATTAAATGTAAAACCATTGGCTACTGCACTAATTGAGATGTTGTTATTGAAAGGTTTGTCATCTTCTTTCGGCTCTTCCTTTTTAATGATTGACGAATGCAAATACTCCAGGCGTATATTGCGGTCATACATATGAAGCACACACTTTTCCACTTGCCCATTTTTGAAATAAACTACAAAACCATAGTCGCTGTAATCTACTTCTTGCCAACCGAAAGGAGATCGTGCCTCGATAGGGAAACCACGCAATTCTACCATGTCTGCCGTTTTTTTCACAACCTTCATAGGTTTGTCTGACATGTTCGGCTTACCCAGGTCATCATTGTATATCTTTACGATGTAACCAACGCCGGGGGCTAACTTGTAACCAGGGCAACCATCAGTGTTCTTTACCATACTGACAGTACGAATACACTCCTGTAAACCCATAACAGGAGTGTCGTTTTCATAACGCTGATGACAATTGGAACGAAATGTAAAAGGCTGTATTGACTCTTTCTGTTCACGTTCTGCTTTCAGTTTGGCTTGACGTTCAAGTTCTTTACGACGGTTCTCTTCCAACCTACGTTCTCTTTCACGTGCAATACGCTCTTCCTCCAACTTTTGTTGGCTAGCTTGCTCTTCAGCGCGACGGCGTTCTTGTTCTTCCTTTTCACGCTTCTTTTTGAAATAATTAAAAGGCCACATATCGATAATATTTTAATTAATATAGTATTCCACATTGATGTTCAAATAAAGTCTTTCGTTATATTCCATGAAATGAAGCCTTGCCATTCGATAAGGAACACATTACTCTACTGATTATTCTTCCACAAAAAGGCACTCAGCAGTTTATCCATTTGCGACATGGCATAGAGTGGGCAGATTTGTACGTGACGTACTGCATTATTATCCTTGACATCCTGATACTCAAAACTTCCATAGTTCTCCATTGAGCATCTAAGAGCATTGTCCAAATGCTTTTCGTTCATAAACAGCCAAAGGCTCTTCATTCCGCCTTGCATTCCCGCCTTCACCTCGATGGGAACAACTTGCTGCTTATATGTTACAAGATAATCAATCTCTGCAGAGGAATTTTTCGCCATTCTAAGCCAGTAAAACAAGTCATGGCGGATGTTCGGAGTTTTGTAGTGCAGTATTTCCAGTCCTGCAACCATTTCTGCCATTGGTCCTTTGTTTGCCAATTCTGAAACATCAGATGTTAGGATTTGGGTTGTCAGCTCACTTACATCACCGGTCGTCATATTCAGCAGACGCAACATCAAACCAGTGTCGAGCAAAAGCATCTTACGATAGGAATAATCAGCCTCACTTCCTAAAGGTACGCCATTGGCTGACGTATGTGTGACAGGAATCAGTATGCCTGCAAGAATAAGCATTTCAAGGGCTTTCTTCACTTCTGAAGTACTATAACTGCCGCCGACCTGAGAATAGACAAACTTTTTAGTGGCTTGAACGGCTGCACTACGCATGGTCAGGCGCAAAAGCATAGGATCAACACGCTTCTTATATTTCGGAAAATCGTCTTCATAGGTAACGACAATATCATCCTGCACCTCCTGGCAAGCCAGATAGTCGTGGGTCTCCACCCATTTGCTCACGGCTTCAGGCATTCCGCCAACAAGCATGAAAGTACGGAGTAGCCCCACCAACTTTTCATATAGAGGAGCTGACAGTGGTGCTGATGACGTAGCTTGATTCCGCGCCTCAATAAGCAAATTCTCGCCATTAGCAAGCAGGAACTCATCGAACGTCATCGGAAACATAAACATCGAGTGAATCCTGCCGACACCAAATGTTGGCAGTTCTTCAAGTGCGAACTCTAACAAAGAGCCTGCAGCTATCACATGAAGTTCGGGCATGTCCTCTTTGAAAAATCGGAGTGACATGATGGCTTCGGGACAAGCCTGAATCTCATCAAGAAACAGAAGTGTGCTTCCTGGTTCTATCGGCTTACCGGCAATAGCCGCCATTTGTGGAACAATTCGTTTCACATCAATATCGCCTTGAAATAGCTGCTTATATGAAGGTTGCCGTTCAAAGTTCACCTCCACAAAGCTCTTGAACTTCTGACTCAGATGACGAACTGCTGTTGACTTTCCTACTTGACGCGCACCTCTTAACAGCAAAGGTTTATGTGAAGACCTTTGTGACCATTCCAGCAAATATCCGTCTATCATTCTTGGATAATACATAACTCTAAGATACTTTATAATTTGTCTGTAAAGGTACAAAATTAAAATTATCCAAGGAAATATTTCTCAATAAATTTCAAAAATACAAGGTATTATTTAAGTATCATTGAATATTTTCCCATCTAATAAAATCGTTAAAAATCAACTTTTCCAATCATTTTCGATATTCATCTGATTTTGTCTTGAGACATCAATTCCCAACATTTAAGTTGTAGTATGAAAAACATTTCCATGTTAGCCCACATAAAAAAGGTATGCAAGGAAAATCCAAGCATACCTTCTCGACAAATTTTTAAATATGAGATTTAAATTTTAATGAAAGTCTCAAGACTTTTTAGCTTATACAAAAAACAACTTCTATCATTCAGTAAGCATGACTACCGCAAAGCGGTTTGAGTCATTGACCTTATATTTATCTATTCCACCAAAGCTATGCAGATGAATGAGACTTTCGGATACCCCTTTATCCACAAGCATTTGAGCAATATATCTGGCACGACGCTGAGCAAGTTCCTGATTGATGGACTGTGTACCAGTGGCGCTGTCAGCTGCTCCGGATATGGCCACTTTTAAATTATGTGCCTTGGATATTTTTGCAATGTCATCAAGGTTCACGATCTGGGATTCATCTACAAGCTTATCAGAATTTAGCTGGAAGAAGAAGTACACTGGAACACCCACAGTTATCTTAGAATGACCTGAAATTGCAATTGAGTCCAATGCATTATTATTTGCAGACATAAGATTATCAGATATATTCTGACCAGCAGACAAAAGTGAATCTGAGTGGCAGTTTCCAATCTGTACATACGTATCCACAAGACCGATTTCAGCATCATCAGCCGAGTTTTCAGCTATACCGTCAATACCTGATTTGCTTTCTGGTGAGCCAGACTTTTTCCCGGACAACCGTGCTCTTAGTGAGTTAAGCCCACTATAGTTATTCTTGGGATAGACAGTCTGTACCTCTTTATCTCCAGACATTTTTTTCTGCAATCGTATATTCTCATCCTTCATATAGGAGATGTAATCCTTGAGATAAGCATTCTGCTTGATATAAGGTTTAGCATCAACCACACGCTTCCATCCAGTCTTGCCTAATGTGATGGAGAGACCGGCTGAGACCGTAAGCATATTATCCTTGAATTTTATAGAGCTACCCATATTATCAAAATTCTGGGCTGTAGTCAGTCCACTGACTCCGGCAACAAGTTTTACCCTGTTGCCAATTCTGTAACCTATCTCCAGTCCATAGGTAAAGGCGAACGGACGGCTGCCATCTGAACCTCTGCCACATGAGCATGGATCAGACCAGTTCGCATTATGAATCATACCCACTCCCACATAAGGAACAATATCCCAAAGAGAGAATCCGTACTCATTCTGACGGAGTCCGGAAGTCAGATTGTACATCAGGTCTGCATGATAGAACTGATACTTCATGGATTTGAACTCAGCGTTCTTGAACGTCAGTCCCTGGAAACCTACACGTCCACCGATTGCGGGTGTGAACCACTTTCCAACGCCGACCTGGAAGGCTGGTGTTATTCGATCGAACACATCACCGCAACCAATGGGTGATCCGAGAAAAGCTGAAGCCCCGCCCTTAATTTCTATAAACCAATTTCTACCCCAGTTGGCTGCTTCGCTTACATTCTTCAGATATGTAGGATTCATAGGCAAGAGCATCTGCTCCTGACTGAAAGTATTCTGCTTATAAATGCTGTCAGCATTGTGATTGATGTTACTTGCAGAGACTGTCATCGCAGCAAGACATCCGGTTAAAAACATAAGAATATTCTTTCTCATATAGTTTGTACTTTAATAATTGATACTGTCATAAGCCAAAAGGCTTACTTTTACATTCTCTTTTTCCGTTTGACAGATGGCGCACACATCTTGCGTGCCATTGCCAGACACCTACGTGCCCACTCACGGTCATCATCTTCCGGCCGTCTTCCCCAACCAGTGGAGGGGCCACCGCCACCTCCATGAGTCTTAGCAATAGTCGTTGCATCGTCCACATAACCGCACACAAGGTTCAAGGCAACCATGACAACATGATTCCCCTGTTCTGCCAGTTGACAGAGCAGTGTATCGTCAAACATGGATTTTGTTTCCTCCGGCAGATGGTGATAGCGGGATGTGAACTCCTGTGACATTGTGTCAAGCATTGCACCGTTCAAGTGATAGCTCATGTTATGAGCCCATGAAAGTTCAGACTGATTGGCCTTGTTTTCCAGTTCCCCGGCTTGCTGCTCGATGTTAGCCTTATCTTCACGAAGAGCTTCAAGCAACCGGTTAGTCTCATCAAGCTTCTTTTCCTTGTCTGCCAGTTTAGCTTCGACCTGAGCCTTCTGGTATTCGAGATTTTGAATCTTACGTGCTATCTCTGCACTGATACTCTCGCTATTGGCCTGCATTGCCCGAAGAGGACGGAGTTCATCTTCCAGACGGTCTTTCTCCGTCTTCAGATTATCAATCATAGTCGTAAATGACTTCTGTTTCTTCTGGGCTATTGCCAGTTCCTCGTTCAGTGACTTCAGCAACTTGCTGTTGTTCTCCAACTGGGCTTCAAGTGTCACACAGGCGTTGGCCAACCATCTTCGGTACTCCTCTGTGGAGCGATGTCTCGCACCAGATTCTACAACCGACACCCCTCTTGTAAGACCCCATTTTTCATTGACCTTTGCAAGCTCATCGTGCAGGGCAAGCATATAATTCTTAAACTCCAGACGGTTCTGTCCATGGAAAATCTGCTTGAAAGCAAACTTGCCGTTCTGGTCTATCGGTAGTAGAGCACAGTGAACATGCGGATTTTTCTCGTCACAGTGGACTATAAAGGAAATAATGCTTTCCTCTCCATATTTATCTGCCACGAAGCGATAAATGTCACGAGCCCATTCTTCTATTTCCGGCATACGCCGTACATGCCCGTTACCTCCTTTGCTCTCAAAGTCAACTTCCTGATTGCCGAAGGCCAGCTCACGCATACGGTCGGTTGAGCCTCCGAATATGAAGTTGACTACTGTCCGGAAACGTGGCTCGGCAAGTCCTTCGTTCGGATCTTTAATGCCACGTGACGCAAGGTTTTCTGCCATGCGTTTTGTCAGCGGACGCTTCTTGTCTATCGGTGTGACTATGCCACCTTTCTGCACCTCGAAATTAAGATGCTCACGGCTACGGTCATAGTTTCCTTCACGCATAGCCTGTTCCCATCCCTTATCGGTCCAGGCACGTAACTCCTCATTACTCGTCTGTGAGAGCCCTTTGGAAGTCTTTATATCCATGACTTGTTTTGATGTAGTACCCATATTTAAATTCTATTTTTGCGTTATTCTGAGCCTTTTTTCAGTCTCCTTTGCGGTCATACGTACACTTAGAGAACTGACCCAGCTTGCTGTTTATATGGTCAGCCCTCCCGCCGCTTCATAGCGGTCGGGGTATTAGGCTTCCCGAGACTGTAAAAAAGTGGCACGTGCAAGCACGCTGCCTGTCGTTACCTCCATCCGTTAGCGGGACAAAGACGAAGTGTACAAAAGCGTATGACATGCCGTGCATCGTTAATAAGGCGTTTAATCCGTTCCGTTTTCAACAGAGGAAGTGCCCCCAGGCTTATAATCCGTTTTGTTCCCCACGGGGCTTAAATCAGGCCGAGGAGGGTCATCGTAATAAAATGATCCCTGGTCAGATACATAGTATTCAAAGATGCTGTCAAGGAGAATAATCTCTGCCTTCGTATAACAGGACACGGTTTCTACCATATAACTGGGCTTCCTGTTTTCACGTATCGCAACAACCAGAATGCCAAGGATGTCTATTACTTTCTGCCAGTCCCAGACATGGTCTTTACCAAAGAGAAGACCGGTTGAATCCGTCATTTCTTCAGGCATTTCCTTCTCCATTTTCAATATCTGAAATATGGACTTTACCAATGAATCGAATACCAGACTCTGCTGTTTCAGAACATGGCAATCAGGTCTGCCTCCGTCATTTTCCGTTACCGCCAATTCCATTACCTTATTGAAATAACAATTATAGGATTGGGCTACCTGACTGGAAGTATTGCGTCCTTTAAGGAACCGCACAAACTGAAGTGCGTTAAAGTCCAATATATCAGACGGAGTCTCAACAAAGAGAGAAAGACGTTGTTTCTGGCTTACAGAAAACACGTAGCTTTTTGAATACTGCTCCATGTTAAGATGGCCCAGATTGACAAGACCGGTCAGGAACTGACGGACTGTTGCACGTTGCCACTGCCATTTCCGCGCAAGCTCAGATATGGTGGCAACAAACTGGCCGGGGAGTATTTTCAGATTTCCTACCACAACAGATGTGGAGTATGTTCCTGATGTCGCTCTTGTGAGCAGATCACAATAGGCTTCCAATTTACTGTATCGGTCTTCTGATTTAGGCTTCAGATACTCCAACAAAGAGCGGTCTATGCCTTGTGGGTCATTCAATTCAGAAGCATAATTGTTTTTATTGTTAGTCATTTGCGTCATTTTTAGATTACATTAAAAAAGTGGAAAACAAGCAAGCAAAGAATATATATTCCACATGTAAGTGGCATTAATAGTAGTTCTTCATTATCCATTCAACCTGGCTTTTAAAACTGTCGCAGTCTTCAAGTACGCTTTTCTGCTGAAGAACTCTTTCAGACGGATAAAAGACAGTTGCCACACTTAGCAGGAAAAAAAGCTGGAACACACTGTTCATATAAGTCGTGGCATAACATACCACTGCTATCAGGAGTGTGATATACCAAAACCGTTTCCTTTCATGCAGAATATGAAGGGTACTATCGGCAATCCTTCTGTTCAAAAGTGCCAGCGTCAGGATGCTTGACAGTCCAACTGCCAGATTCGGTTCTGTCATACAACAGCACCAGTTAATGAAGATGAGCGCAAGCATCATAATACTTACATAAAACTTTCTTGCACTGTCAAATACGACCATTCTCCACATGAAGCTTTTCATGCAGCGGTACTGTTTCTTGTATAAACAGAAGAATGCCAGGAGAAGCAAAAACGGAAACAAAAAACGGATGAAGGTTAATGTATGCATCATAGTGAATCCATTTAGTTATTTGCATTCTCAACGTGTTCCTGCCCTTTTCTTTGGATTGACTCCAACCGTTTAGCGATGCGCTTGTTCAACTGGACATTATAGCTGAACGATTTCTGGTCAATAGTGGGGTCTTTTGAAAGCTCCTCATCCGTTTTGATGAGAAGATTCAGATAAAAATCCAAATTAGAATCGTGATTCCTTTTCTCATCTCCTATGGCATAATCATCAGTCAATGAAGTCACCTTTTCCAAGGTATCAGGGTCAACATCATCGGCCAGGTCATAGGCCCTTTTAATGCTTCTCATAACCATCAGGCAAGAGAATATGAGGAAACACAGTATAGCCTTGATTATTATATTCAGGTCAAATACCATCATCGCCAGTACAGCCAGCAGGATGACTGTAAAATAAAAAACATAAATTTTCCTGTTAGTATTCATAATCGTCAAGTTCAAGTTTTATTATACCGAAAGAAGCTTTCTCTATAATGTATTCGACATCACGCAAAGTGAGCGCATCATGCTTTATCCGTTCAGAGGCTGAAGGATCTTTTTTACAAAGAGCCAACAATCCCATTCTCAAATCGTATTCATTGATGTTCCAGGTACAGGACCTCTTGAAACAGTAATGTTCCCTATAGCTTTTCAAAGTGATAGCTTTAAACAGCAGCGGCTTCAGCATTCCATCCTGAAGTATTCGCATCTCTACCAGTTTTTCTGTACCGATAACCTTTATCCATGTCCTGTTTTTCTGTATGATGTCTGCAATGAGGTAATACGTTTTCCTGTTCATTCAAAGTCCGCAGTTGAAGTCATTCATTATCTGGACATGCTCTCGCTTTTCTATGAATTTTCCACGACGTTCATGTAGTCGCAAATCTTCAAAAATGTCAGCAGACATAACCTCAATGGAATTGTAGATGGTAACATATAACTCATGGATAAGACCGTCCGTATGTGTCTTGCAGTTTATCTTGAACATACGTTCCGTCACCGGATAACAGTAGGCGCAGCATTCATGTCCGTATGCGGTAGCGGATGATGGCACTATGTGGTAAAGAATGGCAAGATCCGCATTCATCTCAAACATGTCCAAAACCTTTTCGAGAGGCTGAGGTTCGTGTACTTCATAAGGAAGTACGGCATAATCTTCGTAAGTCTTGATTTCCCCAAGCCAGTAATTATCAATAATGGCTGGCAACAATATGGGACCGGATGATCTGAATTTTAAAATAGCTTCCTGTAACATGATATTTATATGATTAGATGGTTGATATGTATAATCGAATTAGCTGATTCGGTATTTTTGTGGTCACATCCCGATCGATTAAGTGTTTGCTGTCTAATCTGGAAATGATAGCCGGATAATCCTTTGCCATATCCGTCATAAGCCGAATCTGTTCCGGTGTCAGCATTGTTATGGCAAGGGCATCTATCGAGAGATAAGGTTGTAACATCATCCACAAGTAAGCATTGGCATATTGCGAATCCTTTACTATACCACGTTTCAGTTTCTCATGACAGACTTTGGCATTCAGAAGCAGACGGCGGCCTGTCCTCATGGACATATAGGTAATAGTTTCATCAGCCTTGATTTTACCATTTGATGCTTCCTTATAAATGCTGTCACAAATATTGGCCGTCATATCAGTAATATCCGCCATACCCAAAGCTGAGCACTCGTCAATGGAAGCAAGAAAGCTTCGGAAGAAGAAGTCTTCCATACGGATAAATCGAAGAAGCGCATCTTCTGAGTGTACCCCATGTAATTTATATGAAAGCAGAAACTCTGAGTAATCGGCAAGTAAGTCTCTAATATTCCCGGTATATACAGGAATGCTATCCAATGAGGAAAAGAATACTGTTGCATGTCGCTTTAATGAGTCAAGTTCCTTATCCTGACCATAGATAGAAGTATGAAGTTTGACATATGCCACATCGCTTAGAGTAAAGTTGTCCGCAAGCTCCATCAACCTCGTGCGAATGGAATCCGTTATACTGTCAAACCTCATGGTCAGACCGGCATGAGCCGTAAACGAAGGGTCTTTCTGAATAAATTTGTAGACTGTGTCTGAGCATTCATACCACAGATTGATAAATGAGGCAAGTTGCTCGGCATTGCACGTTTCCTGTGATCTGACAGTCTTATAAAGATTATCGTATTCATTCAGAGCTTCATCAGAGGACTCAAAATCATATTTCTCATGATTGTTGCATGAGTAAAACAAGAGTACAGAGCATAAAAAAATCAAGTGAAAGATTAAACTCATTTGAGTATTTTTTCTTTCACTTGATTTACTTTCTTTCACTTGTTTTCCTGAACCTGCGTCAGACATACCAATCAAACCGCTACTACAGTGATTCTTACCGATTAAATTTCTATATATCATTGGCATAATTTTGTTTGTTATGTGGCAAATGTATAGATAAAATTCCACATTGTCAGTATAAAATATTCAGTTTATACTAATTTATATTTCATACTCATAATAGTATGATTTATAATACATATCTATTGATAATAAGAAGTTGTTAAAAAAGAAGTCGATTATAAAATCTGTCATATCAGTATGATTACCAATATGAATATAATTTATACCTTTGCATCAGAGTCGTGTTCATTATACTCTTGGAGAATTATCATACTATATATTTTTCAAGACAAGATAAGACATCTATTTGATTATCAGTCAAAACCTTTATAATATGGCAAAGATAGGTTACATTATGGCAATATCCCAGTATGACAAACTGGAAGAAGACAGGGAGTGGATGAATAACTTCGGATGTATACGCATTGTAGAGGAGTGCGATGAGAACGAACGCAACAGGCCGCTTTGGAAGCAACTCATGGTTGCCCTGCAAAGGGGGGATGAACTTGTTATCCCCAAATTTTCAAATGCCATCCGTGGCAGTCGGGAACTGGCTACTTTCCTGGAATTTTGCCGGGTAAAAGCTATTCGCGTCATAAGCATACACGACCGGATTGATTCCAAGAACCAGCTTTTCCCTGAAACCAAGCCATCGGATGTGCTGGAAATGATGGGTGCCTTACCTGAAGAAGTACTTGCTTTGAGAAAGACTGCCGAGCATATGGTGAACCTGCAGGCGAAGATGATTGCATCATTACCGAAGGTTTCTTCCACAAAATTACAAAAGCTCGACAGAGAAAAGACAGTTATCAATCTGTATGCAGCCGGTCATCCTATAGATGAGATATGGAGAGCAAGCGGCTTCAAAAGCAGAAGTTCTGTGTTCCGTATTCTGAACAAGCATGGCATCAAACTCAATAGAGGAAACCATTCCGGACCTATCAAAAAGAAAAATGAAGAGGATACATCGAAAGATATGGATAAAAGCTGACTATAATGAAAAAGATACTTTTCCTTCACGGATTCTTTGCCACAGGAAGTTGTCCGATGGCAGTTGCTCTGAAAGAAGCATTTGAAAATCATGCCTCCGTCTTAACGCCAGACCTTCCGCTTCATCCCAAGGAGGCATTAAAACAGGTACGCTCAATCATTGAACAGGAATCGCCCGACCTGCTGCTGGGTAACAGCTGCGGATCTTTTCTTGCGCAGATGCTCGCCCCGATAGTCGGCATCCCGGCATTGCTTGGCAATCCGCACTTTGAGATGACGAAATTCTTGAAAGAAAGAATCGGTGAGCATCAGTACAAAGCCCCACGCAAGGACGGCAATCAGACGTTTATCATAGATGAAGCTTTAATCGAAGAGTTTGCCAAACTCGAAAAGATTCAGTTTGACTGCTGTAATCCGTATTACAGAGACCGTGTCTGGGGACTATTCGGCGAACAGGACAGACTGGCTCACTATGAGCCCATGTTCCTGGAGCATTACAACAATTCCCATCATTTCCCGGGTGCGCATACTCCCACAGAACAGGAAGTGAAGACCTGGTATGCGCCCTTGGCCATGAAGATGCTGATGGAGTTTCCTAAAAAAGAAGAAAGATATTTCCGTCATTTCAAGGGTGGTACCTATAAATATATCCATTCCGCTTTTGACAGTGAAACTCAGGAGCGGATGGTTGTATATCAGGCTCTCTATGGAGAGAAATCTTATTGGGTCAGACCGGAAAAGATGTTTTTCGAGACTATAGAAAGGGACGGAAGACGCTTTTCAAGGTTTACGGAAATAGACATCTGAGTGTTTAAGGTTTATCCGCATAGCAGCTATAACCGTAAGACTGCAACGAGTAAAGGAACAGAAGACCATCCCTGTGGCTCCTGTTCCTTTGTTCTTATCACTCAATTTCCGACGTAATGAAATCAATGTGACCGGCAAATATATCATCGGCATCAATCTCATGTTCATTGCCCCGGTCGTTTTTCTCATCTCCTATGATGGTTATTCTTCCATCATTGCTAACCCTCACTGCAAGGATTACCACATCACAAGGCTCATCATAGTCATACGCTGCCACTATCGGGCAATCACCCTCAAAGTGCCATTCATAGCCATCGGCAACCTTCTCACCATATTGGCGAATTGCAGAAACGAGCTCTTCCTGTTCGCGATGCTTTACCTCCTGCACGCTATCATAGATTGAAAAATTCTTCAACCTGGTATCCCTTTGTTCATGTACCTCCTTGCCATTCTCTTCATCTATGCCAAATTCATGAAACTGCACCGGAACATAATCTGCAGGAACTGCCATCCATGAAATGTTATTCAAGGAGTAGTCGTGCTCTACAAGGAAAAGTTCAACGTCCTCTCCAACCATATTCTCCGGAACGTTCAAAACATCGATGCGGACATTTGCGCAATCCACAACAATAATCTTCATAGCTGTCCAATTTTTAAGTTATACATTAGTTTTCATCATAAAGTCTTGACAAGAAAGACTGAAGTTCTTTATCCTTTACCTCTCTGAGGGCACAAGATTTGAAACTCCTATCCTGTTCTATCTTCAATAAGCCGAGTCCGTACTTACTCGCATCATAAGTGACATCGGCCATTTCAGATGCTGACATGTAGCCGTACTCTGTTTCATGTAGACCGACCACTATACCATATAGGGTGAAGTCATCTCCTTCGGGCTGTCCTTCCATAATATACCAACGGATATTGCCAAGGTGAAACACTGCGATGCAAAGCGCATCCTTTCCTTTTGCGTCCTGTGAATACAGGGGATAATCACTCAGAGCCTCTCTCAGTTCTGGAGTTACCAGACGATTGTTGAATTTTGTTACTGTCATAATATCTGAATTATTTATTTCCCTTTTGTTACAGCCTTTCAGCTGTGTGTCGGGAAGATTTTTCTGCATCAGAAGTTTGGAGAAGGCAAATAAGGCAAGAATGGCATGAAGAATACTCTTTAAGTGCCTGTCACTTAAAGGAAGATTGTTCACAAGACACGTCTTGCAGTTTGACAGATCCAAGATAACTTCGCTGAAAAATTTTCCTCTGACACGACAGCGGATGTGCTTAAAGGCAGACATATAACAGGTGAAAATCACTCCGGGACTGCATGTAAGAGTGAGATATGGGCTGTATATAACTGATAAGCAATAACAATATTAAGGATTTTTTGGAGGATTCTCGTTATCTTTGTATCGTTTTCCGGAAATATAATGAGTACAGAGCCATTACGACAATATATAGCCATAGATCTGAAATCATTCTATGCTTCAGTAGAATGTGTTGAACGGGGATTGGATCCACTCGACACATGCCTTGTCGTGGCTGATGCTTCACGAACGGAAAAGACCATCTGCCTGGCTGTTTCGCCGGCATTAAAGAAGTATGGTACCGGAGGTCGTCCTCGCTTATTCGAGGTGATTGAGAAAGTACGTGTGGCAAACAGGCAGCGAGGTAACAGTGGAAAATCCTACTCGAAGAAGGAGCTGGACAGCAATAAAAGTCTGGCCATAGACTATGTGGTGGCTCCTCCCCACATGGCTCACTACATAGAATACAGTACAAGAATCTACGACATCTACCTGAAATATATAAGTCCGGATGACATCCACGTGTATTCCATCGACGAGGTCTTCATCGATGCTACCACCTATCTCGCGACTTACAGGATGACTGCTCATGAGCTGGCAATGAAGATGATCCGTCATGTCCTTTCGGATACAGGCATTACAGCTACGGCAGGAATCGGTACCAACATGTATCTGTGCAAGGTAGCCATGGATATTGTGGCCAAGAAGATGCCACCCGATGAAAACGGTGTACGCATTGCCGAACTTGACGAAATGACTTATCGCAAATTGCTTTGGGAACACACTCCTCTCACAGATTTCTGGCGTGTAGGCAAAGGTATTGCCAACCGGCTTGCCCAGTACAATATCCTGACGATGGGTGATGTAGCCAGATGCTCTATAGAACATGAAGGATTCCTGTACCAGATGTTTGGAGTCAATGCTGAACTGCTTATTGACCATGCCTGGGGATGGGAACCAGTTACCATGGAATATGTGAAAGCCTATAAGCCTGAAAGCAAATCATTGAGTTCCGGACAGGTTCTCCAGTCGGCTTACACTACGGATATGGCCCGTAATGTGATACTTGAAATGGCCGACAGTGTGTCGCTCGACCTTGTGGACAAGAGGCTGCTCACTGACCAGTTGGTGCTTACCGTCGGATACGACATTGAATCATTGACCAACCCTTCAATAAGGGAGAAGTACCATGGTAAGATTACAACCGACCATTACGGCAGACAGGTGCCGGTCAATGCTCATGGCACCATCAATATCGAGGAGCCGACTTCTGCAGGCAGTATCATCTCCGAAAAAGTGGCTGAACTGTACGGCCGCATAGTGAATCCTGTCCTACTCGTGCGCCGTCTTAACCTGTCGGTGAATCACCTCGTACATGAGGAGCAGTATAAAAAGCAACCTAAAATCGTCCAACTCGATCTTTTTACTGATTTCGAAGAGTCAGAAAGACAGCGGAAAGCTGACCTGGAAAAAGCTGAGAAGGAACGCAGACGTCAGGAAGCTATCCTGAGTATAAAGAAGAAGTTTGGGAAGAATGCCATCCTGAAGGGCATCAATTATGCCGATGGAGCAACCCAGAAAGAACGTAACCAACAGATTGGAGGGCACCATGAGTAAATATGACGACATAATCAATCTGCCACATCATGTCTCAAAGAACAGGACACCCATGTCCATGGAGAACCGTGCCGCCCAGTTTGCCCCGTTTGCCGCTCTCACAGGACATGATGAAGCGTTAGCCGAAACAGCAAGGCTGACTACTCCCAAGAAGCTCCTTTCTGATGATGAGATGGCAAGTCTTACAAGAGAACTCGCCCGCGTCATTGAACAGGTGCCGGAACAGGAAGAATACACTTTCGTGTATTTCGTACCTGATACTCAAAAAGATGGAGGCAAATACGTGTCAATAACAGGCACAGCCAAGAAATACGAAGAGGTGACAAGAGCACTCACGTTATCGGACGGAAGAGTGCTTCTGATTGACAATATTCTGTCTATCAGAAGACTTGATACTCCGGAGTTTTAACAGGTTATACCAAAGTCTCGTTCACCAAAATACGCAAAGACCCGGCAAGGATAAAAACCTATCCTTGCAATGAAAGCGTGATTGTCCTGTAGAAGCTGACGGCAAGACCGCTCCTACTCACCTGTACTTGACTTATATATCAGGATTGCTATCTGTCTCTTCTGAAATCGTTCCGTTCATCTCCATTCCACCATACTTCCAAAATGTAGAAGAAAAAACGGAACACGAAAAAGACAATAATAGTATCAAAAAGTTCATTCATACTCGTTCCATTTAAAATCAATACACATTAATAATCGGGATGCCCCTCGCTCGTGCCTTTTTAACGGTGTAGTATGTTCCCCCTTTCTCACGGCCATCATAATAGGCAATGAGATATGAAGCATTCTCAACCATAAACTTGTCCCGGTCAAGGAAGCACCTCGGATAATAGTAGTCACTGAGCACAATTACCTTATCAGCCAGTTCAAGCAACCGTCTATAAACTCTTTTATCATAGATATTATATCTCTCTGCCTGGCCTTCAAACGGTATGGCTGCAGTCAGAGATATTCCGGGCAAATCACACTTCAGCGATTGTACCAACTGTGCTGCCATCAGATCTATTCCCAAAGCAAATCCGGAAATGAAATTCCTGATGCCATGGTCATAGGCTTCGGATATTGCTGAGGTAAGGCGTTCCTGAATAAATTCCCTTTGGGAAAAGTCATAGAACCGATGTCCTGTAAAAGCAGCTGAGACTGTCCTGTCAAATTTCAAATCATTCATAATTGTCATTTTAGTACGTATTTATAGCTTGTTTTGGCAAGGAAGATGCCGTTGGTCACATGAGCTCCGGCCTGTTCTAATTGGGAGACATAGGCATTAAAGGATGCACCCGTTGTGACTACATCATCCCAAATGCAGACCTCCTTGTTCTTGAAGAAATCAGCATCAATCTCAATGTTGTTCTGCTCATTTATCCGTTTGGCACGCTCTTCCTTTTTTATCTTTGTTCCATGGACTGCAGTACGTTCACCGATGACACTCACATGAGAGAACCCGTCAATGGCTCCGGAAAACTTGCATACAAGCTCGGAAAAATGTCTGTTTCTCATTTCGTTACGTTCCGGACTACTTGCAGGGATGCACGAGAATACCACATTGCATATCTTACGGCCAAACTTCTTTACAAGGAACTTTGCCACGCATTTGGCCACCTCCAGGTGGTTGCGGCCATCCTTGTAGTCATAGACAATCTGACGGTCAAAAACTGCGTCCATTCCTATGTTCTTGATGCGTGAAGGAAAATATCGCAAGAAACTAATCAGTTCCTTGTCTTCCTGACCTTTGATGTAAACATTCACTGTGTTCATACTGCACTCTGATTTTGTTTCCCTTTTGTTAAGTCCTTTCGGACTGTGATCGGGAAGTTTTTTCTGTTTTACAAAGTGCAGACAAACCAATACAGCAAGTCTTCAGTGGACAATACTCTTTTCAAGGAAAAGGAAGATTGTTTACTAAGAACGACTTGCCAATTTGGTGATGGATGCAACAACTTTGCAGAAAAAAGTTCGCTGAATCACAAGTAGGAATGAAGACACAATGGTTAAAATACTAGTATATAGGAACTTTATAACTGAATACAATCCTTATAACTGTCGGGTGGGAAATGTCTCGCATCGCCAACAGCAAGTACGGCATCAAGGAGCTCTCCACTATCTTTGATAGCGGAATGCTCTTACCGTACCTTTGACAGAGGGGTGTTCTGGATATAGTCGATTCACTCGACCATGGACAGAATACCTCTATGGCAAACTGTTAGCGAATGCGGACATTGGTGTGGGCGAAGATTACAAGAAAAAGAAAACTCTAAGATTATAAAAGGGAAGCGTCAGCTTATAAAGAAGTAAGAGCATAGCATTACAACTGTCGGGTGGGAAATGTCCTGCAACGCCAACAGCAAGTACGGCATGAGAGAGCTCTCCACTATCTTTGATAGCGGAATGCTCCTGCTGTACCTTTGACAGAGGGATGTTCTGGATATAGTCGATCCACTCGACCATGGACAGAATATCTCTATGGCAAACTGTTAGCGGATGCGGACATTGGTGTGGGCGAAGATTAAAGGAAAAAGAAAACTCTAAGATTATAAAGTTTAAGGCAAGTGTTAGCTGGTGGAGTGGTAAGAGCATAGCATTACAACTGTCGGGTGGGAAATGTCCTGCAACGCCAACAGCAAGTACGGTATTAAGGAGCTCTCCACTATCTTTGATAGCGGAATGCTCCTGCCGTACTTTTGACAGAGGGATGTTCTGGATATAGTCGATCCACTCGACCATGGACAGAATATCTCTATGGCAAACTGTTTGCGAATGCGGACATTGGCGTGGGCGAAGAGTAAAAAAAGTTCTACAAATAACGTTACAGATTCAAACATATATCAGAACTGACTACGTCTTATAAACAGGAATTTTGGCTATGGAATAACAACCAACGACTTTTCAAGGAATATATTCACTACTTTCCAACCTGGAATGTAAGTATTAAAAGAGGTAATCAACCGTCAGCATACTCGATCTTCAAACAGTCCACATCGGGGCTTCCCGATATGGTCTGTTTGAATTATAACTATATCAGTCTATGTCATAACCTATCACACAATCATCATTGATAAGCAGATAATAATAACCGTTACCACAATTTCGGTATTCCTTGCTGAATCCGGCTATCATATCACCATTCTCTTTCGGTTCACACCAAAGTGTCCCGTCATAACCGCAAAAGTCAAACCTATAGCTTGAATACTTCTCTTTCTTTTTGAAGGCTTCCCTGAAGCATGCCATCACCATGTAGCCGCAATACTTCTCGATGGTGCTCAATCTGATACATTTTCCGTCAATACCTGTTCCTGTGGTTATATGGTTCTCGTAAAGGGATTTTGTCAAATCCGCACCTGCAATCCTGCGCAACCAATCATTTGTATGTGTGGCAAGTCTGGCAAGTTTCTGGTATTTGAGAATCATCTTCTTTTCTGCCTCTTCTTCATTTTCAGTGGTCGGATAATAGACTTTCTCAATGCTTGACCAGGCATTGAAAACATAACCTCGTTTGCGTTTACCTTTTGCAATAATGCCAATCACTCCCTCTCCGTCACTGCGGTTAATGAACAACTTTCTACGTTCTCCACTAATTCTGACATACAATGATGTGGGGTTCTTTTCGTTGCGAAGATACTCTTCTGCCGGATGAATCTTTTGTACTTCCATATCTATAAGTATTAAAATTAATCATTTCCCTTTTGTGAAATCATGACAATTTCAAAGGGCTTCAAATTTTCACGCTCCCGATACTGTGAGACATGGAAGATAAGACAAGTAAATGGCTGTAGATTTGTATGGAATACCCAAATCTCTGATTTGCGGAAGGTTGCCATACCAATCTGAGACACATTAGAGAATCGGTACTTGGCGTTCGGACATTCACAGTAATTTTGCGGTGAAAATCTGACAAGTCGTGAATTGTCAGCATACAAAAAGCTTATGAAATATGCTTTAATCAATTACAAGAAGGCGAATTTAGATTCAACTATAAAGGGTTTATTTCATTTGTCTATCAATGATTTAGAGAATTATCTTTCATTCATCCAATGTCCACATGTATTCATGTCCACACGTTTACATATATACACCTATACAAGTGGACTTATATACATGTTTACATATAACCATGTATTCACGTCCATATGAATACATGTATACAAAAAGCCACCACCAAATCATAAGACTTGATGATGGCTCAAAGCTATATAAGACAATATCAATTGACGTAGGCGTAATTTACGTTGAAATAGGTGTCAGAAACCTTTGCAGTCGTAATGACCATTGACCTGTCTGAGTTCGTGAAACAGTATTCAAGTGTTGCCTCGTTCGCCGGAACAATCAGAGAATAATGTTCCTTCAAATAGTCGATAACCAGACGGCTATTAGCTATCAGCTCTGTATCTATTACCGAATACAATTCCCCATTTGAAGCATAAAAGCTATATAGGATACCCTCATTACCGTTGCCGGTTTTGTAAGTGAGTTGAATAGAACCAGCTATTGTTGCCTCCGATACAAGACCATATCGCTTCATTGAAAACTCCATATAGTTCTTGACCTCGTCTATGGTTGAACTTTCAACATGATAAGGCTCCGTCCATACTTTCAACTCCGGCTGAAGCTCTTCAACATCATCCAAAATGTTGTCTTTGCCACAAGAAGTTAATACCAATGGTACTGCCATTAGGAATACTACAATGGCAAATGAGAAGTATTTATTCATATTCATAATATTTTGATTGTTATTGACTTGAATATATCTGTGTATTCACGTGTACGTGTAAACATGTATATATTGCTACACGTACACATACCTATACGTACACATGGCTACGTGTATACACGTTTACATTACATCATTGATGCTTTTGGACTTGACTTTCCGAGCCTTGCCATGCTTCGCCTCGTATGCCTCGATGCCCTGTTTCATCACATACTCCATAAAGGCACGTATAGTGAAACCCTCCTTGTAAGCTATTGCCTGTACCTTATCTACAAGTTCCCTGGAGCAGATAAAGGAGAAATGCCGCCAGGAATTGTCCAGTTGCTCTTTACGTTCTGCCTTGACTGACCGTTTTTCCTGTTTCGGAATTGGCTTGGTCTCGGGTGTTTGTTCTACTGTTTTATTGTCAGGGCTGATAGCAGCACTGCCCAAAATATTGCCAAGCAGAATGTCCATATTGTTTTTTGCCATAGTTGTTATTGGTTACGTGAAAGAATTTCCTCCGTAAGTGCAAGATAATCCTTTGCACCGTTGGAATTTAAATCATACTCGAATATACTTTTGCCACTACCGGCTGATTCAGCCAAGGCGATATTCTCACGGATGCGGGTATTCATGGTGATACTTTCGTAACGCTCCTTTACAGCCTGTTCCACTACCTTGTTCAGTTTACGATGATTGAATCTGGCGATGAACACACCTCCCAGGCGAAGCGACGGTTTGACACGTTGCAAGGTGGTGACAAATGCGTCAAGCATCCTCATGCCTTTCAAAGGAAGCAGCTCCGGTGTCATCGGTACGATGATCTCATCAGCCGCGATAAAGGCATTGGTAGTGACAATACCAAGAGAAGGCGGACAGTCAATCAGGATATAGTCATAGTCTTTCCTGAGCGGTTCAAGCAGACGGCTGAGCAGTTGCTCTCTTGCCAACAGATTGGTCAGAGCTATTTCCGCACTTGCCATTTCAAGGGAAGAAGGGACAAGGTCAAGATTCTCCCGGATATGTTTTACAGGCAAAGGAACACCGTTTACCAATGAATCAAAAATGCTCGTCTCAATTTCATCCTCATTAGGTATGAAATACAGTGTCAGGTTTGCCTGTCCGTCAAGGTCTATAAGCAGGACTTTCTTGCCTTTCATTGCCATACAAGCCCCGATAGAGGCGGTTGAAGTTGTCTTTGATACGCCACCTTTATGGTTGGCGAAAGTGATGATTTTCTGTGCCATACTATTTGTTTTTATGTTTATATGTTTCAATGTGTTCTTGTATTCCTGTTTACACGTGTACTTGTCCACATGTATCAATGTATACAAAGGTAAATGTATGATATACAAACACCTACCAATGTCTCCTAACAGTTGAAAACAGTCAGGGAAAGTATCAGGGTCATAATAATATGACTTCATCTTTGCTCACTAATCGTTGTGCTCCGCTGATTAACCGTACAAGAAGTTGTTCGTTATACACTGCCACAATTATTCCATGGCTACAGCCCCTGCATGGGGTTATAAGTTCGCAAGATGCTCCAATCAGTTCTGCGCTGTACCTGTCCATATTATCTTGTTTTTATGCAAGGACACGAGACTTGCCTCATGTCCTTGCGGGTATGTTATTCGAATGTAAAAGGGTGGATGTAGAAATAGGTCTCTTCGCTTTCGTATTCATAGCTATTGATAAAATCCACCATTTCTTTTTCACTGCGGTCTCCCTGTCCAATACCGGTCTTTGATGTCCATTCAGCTATGGCATCCTCAATGGTGTCAAAAACATCCTCACATGCATCCTCGAAAGGTTCGCCGTATGAACTCACACAACATTCTTCGGGAAAGAAATCCCCCTCGTCATGGGTATAGAACAAATCACATCCACTTTCGCAACATCTGTATGAAATACTCAGTTCATCATTCAATATCCGGTTTATTTCAAAGAAGAGTTCGTTACAGGCATCCCATGCGGTTTCTGTCTCAAATGAAAGAAGGAAATAATCATTCTCTTCGTCTTCTTCATATTCAGCCCAATAGATATGTCCTCTAACACTGATTTGCTTTTTCTCATAGTCAATGCCGTAATGCTCGGCAAGCTTGAACAGCCTTATATCCTTACTATCCACTTCCATGTCCTGAAAGGTAGTCCACAGGTTATTTACTGCTTCACGTGTCCCAGTGACCTTATAGGTCGTTGTTGCTAAATTTGCCATATCATTGAATTTTAAAAGATTACCACTCCGTATAATAACTCTGGTCGTTGTTCTCGCATTCCTCAGCCCATTCTTCATCGGTGAAGTCACTGTGCAGACATTCATCACTGCAATAGTAGGCTACTCCCATGTCAGCACAATACCCGGCACGCATCAGTCTGCCACACTCTGAACATCTTCTGCAAGCCCTGTCTGTGTCCCACCAGAAGTCAGTGAAAGACTCGGCTATGACATCCTCACTGGTGTTCTCGTCCCACTTGTCAAGGTAGAACTCTGCAAACTTGTTCAACTCCGGCTCTATGTAGAGCATCTTTTCAGTACCGCCAACAGCCTTGGTCAGTCGGCTCAGGATTGATTGGATTGTCGTCATAATATCATCTGTTTTTTTTCTTCCCTCTCGTAGATCAACTACTTCGGGAACACATATAAATTTTGTTGCACCAAGAAGGTGTCGGGGCTGTCTCTGCAAGGTTTTGCTCCAAAATACTACCCGCAGGTGTGGAGATTTTGCGGCAAAGCGAAGCCCTGACCTTGCTGATGACAAGACCGGACAATTACCTTCGCAACGGAATTTATGCCAGTTCCCCGAAGTCGGTGTATGAGGAACGAATCTCGGCAAAGAGAAGTATAAGCATAAAAAAAGCGACCCGAAGGCCGCTCTATTGGAGAGAAGAAAGGATTTACTTGCCCTTCTTGGAGTTCTTCTCCTGAGCTGCTGGAGTTTCCTCCTTTTCAACAGCTTCATAGAACCTGGTGGCTACAAATGCCACTCTGTTGCGCTTGACACCGTCGGCATCCTGCCACTCCTCCGGCTTGAAATAGCCTTCAACCGTGAGGAGTGCTCCTTTGACAAGGCGGTCAAAGGATGTAGTATTCTCATTCTTGCGCCATGTCTCGACGTTTATGAAAGCGGAAGTGCGGGTTGTTTCCTCGCCTGATTTCTCAGTGCGGCTGATTGCCAAAGGGAAACGTGCAACGCTTGCGGTTGAGAACTGATGGATGCTTGCATCCTTACCTACAAAACCAGAAACTACGAAAGAATTTTCCATTTTCTTCATAACATTGAAATTTTAGAAGTGAAACATTTATTTTTTACGTTGCCATCAAAGTTGGCAAGGATAGCAATCAGGCAAGTAATTACCGAATTATTTCACCGTCAGGCAGGAAAAGTTTTCCGAAAAGCTGCAGCTGGAAAAGTTTTTGAAAAAATTCAGGGAATAAGGTTCTGGTACTTGCAGTATGCGGCTTGCACTAACTTCGCAACAGGAAAAAGTAAGTGTCACGGCTTCGTCCAAAATGAGATGTGAAGGGAATGGCCTGATATTCTTGTGTCTGGTCATGGTAAAGAATGCTGTTCTCATAGTCAGACTCGACAGGTTTCACAGATCCATGGCAAGCAATCCGGACATAGTGAAAGCGATAACTCCCAAACTTCACCATGAACCCGGCATAGCATAGCAAGAGAAATACGAAACTCCGCACTCTGCATAAAAAGGTCTGAACACGGAAGCTATTCAAGAGGATGGAAGCCAGAGGTGAAGCACAACAAGGCTGATGCCACTCATGTGAGTGATGAAAAGGTGCAAAATCAGCAAGGAGAAAAAGAAAGGCAATGCCTATCAGTCAAAGAGCGGACTTCTGTCCTACTCTGGCTTACTGCAAGTTTAAAGTTTAGATTTACCCATGTATATATACATGTATTTTAAACTTTGGTTACAAACCTTTGCAGGTTTATAAAAAGACTGACGAACAATTCATTGCGAATAGAAATATCATATGAGAAAGAAAATGGGAACTACATTTTCTCCTTACTGAAGCACCGACAGACAATGCACAACCATGTAAATATTCTCATAAAGTAGTTAACAGCCCGGATAAAAGAATTTGATAATATAAAGTCGGCAATAAATCGGTTTTATTGCCGACTTTATATTATCCTAGCAGAACAATGGAATCATTTTACAAAGAGTAAACGTAAATGGTAAGACAATGTTTTATGGTGTGATTTCAGATTGTTGATCGAGAAATATTTACCTCTTCATATTAGGAAACAGTCAAGCAGATAGGTGTAGTTTCGTTAATAAGAGATTCTACTTAATTTCTTAGTCATTTGCGGGATACTTTTAATACTATGCTTTTACAACACAAGAAAAATACCTCATATATTACATAATATGATGAATTCATAATGGTGTTACTTAATATAGAAAAACACACTAAAGAATGATTAATTGCTCAGAACTTATATATAAAGTCGGCAATAAAGTTGGTTTGTTGCCGACTTTATATTATATTTGCACTGCAATGAGTATTGACGAGAAATATAGTATTAAACAGAGCATATTGAATTATGCTCGTACTTACGGACGGATTGAAGTGCCTCAATTAGTATCAGTATTGGGGATAAAGACCAATACCGCCCGCCAGTATCTCTGTACCTTAACCAAAGAGAACAAGATAGCCCGTACAGGAAATGGTGAATACATGCTTACAGATAAACAGGTGTTCTCATTTGCTCCAACAGAAACACTGAGAAAACTATATGTCGGATTGAAAGAGAAATTGCCATTCACCGATTTCTGCATCTACGATGGCAGCATCTTCACCACACTACAACATCACGTCTCTGTGAACCATGCTATTTATGTCGAGACCAACCGGGATGCTGTAGATTCTGTTTTTTCTCTGTTGAAGGATTCAGACATGCCCGTTTATAAGCAACCGACAGCAAAGTTCATGTACGACTACGTAAACATGCATGAACCATGCATCATTGTAAAGATATTTGTCACTGAATCTCCAGTAAATAAGGTTGATGGGATGGTTACTCCTACCATCGAAAAGCTACTCGTAGATATACAGAAAGACGAAGACTTTGATTATATGCAGGGCACGGAAATCACTTATATGTATCAGACCGCCTTTGATTTGTACACAGTCAATACTCCCAAAATGCTCCGATATGCAAAACGTAGAGGAGCATACGATAGTACTTATTCATTAATAGAACAATCACAAAAATATGATAAATAAAGAATGCTTTACAGCAAGATGGATTGAAGAAAAATCCAAGGAGCTAAACTATCCGGACAAAAATATCATTGAAAAGGTCATCCATGCCTTTTCATTGCTGGACATGTTGGCGGCTTCAGGTTGCCCATTTCATTTCAAAGGTGGAAGCAGTCTGATGCTTCTTTTAAAAGAACAAAGACACAGGCTGTCTATAGATATTGATATAATATGTCCTCCAGGTACTGAAATAGAAGAGTATCTGCAATCATACAAAGACTATGGCTTTATTGACTATAAGCCGATAGAAAGAATTCAGCGTGGAACAGACATACCAAAATCGCATTCCAAATTCTTTTATCAAGTGGCTTTCCTTGATGGCATAGACCGAAAAGAAACCATCCTGCTGGACGTTCTAAATGAAGACTGTCACTACAACGAAGTCGTGACTTTACCTGTAGAAAGCCGTTTTATAAAGACAGAAGGTGAACTGAATTATGTAAAAGTACCATCCATTGGAGATATTCTCGGAGACAAGCTTACGGCGTATGCACCCAATACAACAGGTATTCCATATATCAAAAATGGTAAGGATGCCAGCATGGAGATCATCAAACAGCTATATGATATAGCCAGACTGTTCGAGAAGACAGAGGTCCTTGAAACAACGACAAAATCGTTTGTACAAATTGCAGAAGTTGAACTCTCATACAGGCATTTGCCAAACAATCCAAAACTCATTTTCGATGATATCAGACAGACTTCGCTGTGTCTGGCAACAAGGGGAAGTGAAGGAAACGGACAATTTGATGCACTACAACGTGGTATACAAAGGATCAAATCCTTCATGTTCAATGGCGGTTATTTCATTGACGATGCGATTAGAGACACAGCACGCGCAGCCTATATCGCCACAATGATAGAGACGGGCAACACAATAATAGAAAAATACGACGGTAATCCTGCCACCATAGGCTCCCTGGATATAGCACCCACACTTCCTTCGCGACTGAATAAGCTGAAAAGGACTTCTCCTGAAGCCTATTACTATTGGGCAAAGACCAGCCATCTATTACAACAGTTGTAACTATAAACAGAAATACAATTTCAGCAAGGAGAAAAAGACCAATATAGCCCTCCATCAACCAGAACAGCATTCTGACTGATGGAGGGCTTTCTACAAGTTTAAAGTTTAGATTTACCCATGTATATATACATGTATCTTAAACTAAACTTACTTGACTGATTCAGCCATACAACAGGATAAGCCATTGAGTTTACAAGTTTAATAGAACTCATATATGTATATATGAATTGATAAACTTATTTATAAACTTCATCCCTAAGCAGAAAGTAAGTTCTTTATTCCTTTGCTGAAAAATCATGTAGCATAAATTTCTACCATATGCAGGATCAACATAACGTACATCTTTCTGAGAATCTGAAAACCTGTATATATGTGAATACCTTTTTCTCCTTGCTGAAATAATTGGCGACTAAATAAACACAGATGAGATATTGAGAAATATTTTCGATACATATTATGCGAAATAATTGATAATTACCTAATTTTGCAAAATATAGATGCATATTAGAGATAAATTCATTCGCATCTGTGTTATTAAATATTAAACTCTAATAAAATCACATCTAAATCAGGAAAGTGATGAAAAAATTGAAACTTATAAGAAAATCAGAACCGTTCATATTTCCAAATGGATAGAAACGTAAAATTTAATGGCTCAAATATGATTCAATTAGCTGTATCAAATTGAGCATCAGACTGTTTATATAACTGTGTGGGTAAGTAGCTGAATAAAGAAGATTCAACCAGCGATTACGCACTCAGATTGCAGGTCTACAATATAAAATACTGATAATCAATTATATAAGTTATTTTAGCTAGTAAGTGGAAGTAATGGCTCAAATACGAGCCAAATAGCCATTAATTATCTGACAATCAACTATATAACAAATGTGTATTGGTAAGTAAGAAGCGCATACTATCATTGCTGCAATAAAATAGATCGTTTAAAGAAATCACTATGCCCATTATAGAAATATCATCCTTAACAGACTCCGGAGTAGAAATATTCAGTACCCTCACCGAAGCTCAATTACGGAATCGTATCGAGCCTGATAAGGGATTGCTTATTGCAGAAAGCCCCAAAGTTATCCATGTAGCTCTGAATGCTGGTTATGAGCCTTTAGCCCTCTTGTGTGAACAGAAGCATATCACTGGTGATGCGGCTGGCATCATTGAACGTTGTGGTGATATACCTGTCTATACCGGTGAAAGAAAGTTACTTGCCACATTGACCGGATATACACTGACGCGCGGTGTCCTCTGTGCCATGCGTCGTCGGGCACTACCAAGTGTAGAGGAGGTGTGTCGGAAAGCTCGACGGATCGTAGTCATTGAGGGCGTGGTAGACGCTACTAATATCGGAGCCATCTTCCGTTCCGCAGCCGCCTTGGGAATAGATGCTATATTATTAACACGCAATTCTTGTGATCCGTTAAACCGACGTGCAGTCAGGGTTTCGATGGGTTCTGTCTTCCTGATACCATGGACTTGGTTGGACGGTTCTCCCAATGAGTTGCGTAAACAGGGTTTCCGTACAGTCGCTATGGCACTCACGGAGAAATCAATCTCTATCGATAATCCTATCTTAGCAACCGAACCCAAGTTAGCCATCGTAATGGGAACAGAGGGGGATGGTCTTCAAAACGAAACAATCAATGAGGCGGACTATGTAGTCCGCATTCCTATGGCAAACGGTGTCGATTCTCTCAATGTAGCCGCCGCATCCGCTATTGCTTTCTGGCAACTTCGCGTTCAAAATGACACAGATCTGCCACCATCACCGGATGATGTACATATATGATTTTACTTATATTCCTACTCACACCTACAATACGTATTTGCGCCACAGGAACAGCGAGGTAACAACTTTTCCATCAATTCACTTCGAAAGAACTCATACAGTTCTTTATGCATGATGTCATATAGTGCCCTAACCCGTTCTTCCTGCTCATCTTCTACATGAATTCCTCCCTGAAAGGGATCTGTAAAGTTGAAAGAAACGTATTTTCTCACTACACCCTGTATTTCCTTTTGCACTTCCTCTGCTTCCGGACAAAGGGTAATGACATAATCCCACGTCTGTTGGGCATACGTCGCAACATCACAGGGCTTTCTACGCGAAAAGTCATATCCATTTTGTTCCATCACTTGGCAAACAACGTCAGGGACAGAATTTCCAGCCAAAATACCGGCAGTACTAATCTTCATCCCTCTACCGAAGGAGTTCAAAATTTCCTGTGCCATACGACTGCGGCACATATCATTATTACTTACTATAAGTATATTCTTCATACACAAATTCTATTTTTATTTATTTCCTGATATAGCTACTTTAATAACTCCATCTAATTTGTTTTCAAAGATACGATAGGCCTCCTCAATCTCATTCAACGGAAATCGATGTGTAATAAGAGGAGTAGTATCAATTTTACCTTCCTCAATCAGCATGAGAATCTCGTTACAATCGCAGCCATCCACTCCACCTGTTTTAAAAACCAAATTCTTGCCATACATATCAGGTAAAGAAAGAAGTTGTGGTTTATCATAGAGGGCTACAATCGTGACAATAGCATTAGGACGGGCACAATCCCAAGCCAAATGGAAGGAATCGTCACTCCCTGCCACTTCCAAAACGACATCTGCACCACCATGGTCACTGTTCTTGAGAACAAAATCCTTGCAGTTTTCCGGTTCAGTCACCAACACATCAGGATAATGCTCGCGGACAAACCGAATTCTTTCAGGAGACTTCTCACAGATAATAATGCGTTTTGGCTTCTTCAGCATCACACACAACAAAGTACAAATCCCGGTAGGTCCGGCACCGATGATAAGAACAGTATCTTCCGCGGTTATTTCCGAGATGCATGCTGCCCAAAAACCTGTTGCAAGCACATCACCGACAAACAAAGCTTGTTCATCACTCACTGTATCCGGAATACGATTCAAACCTTGATCCGCATAAGGAACTCTGACATATTCCGCCTGACCGCCATCAATTCGACAACCTAAAGCCCAACCGCCATTAGGATCAGTACAGTTATTCACATATCCATGCTTACAGAAAAAACACTCACCGCAGAAAGTTTCGACATTCACAGTCACCCTGTCACCAGGCTTCACCGAAGTGACATCAGCCCCTACTTGTTCTACCACACCTACCATCTCATGCCCGACAGTTATTCCGGGCACAGCACGCGGCACACTGCCATGTTTAATATGAAGATCACTGGTGCAGATGCTACCAAGTGTTACACGCACGACTGCATCCCGTGAATCCTTTATTTCCGGTCTTGCTTTCTCCTGCAATTCAAACTTTCCGTGTTCAATATATGTGTATGCAAGCATAATATCCTCCTCGTTCATTAATATATACCTTGCAAAGATAATGATTTCATTGGCAAAACAAATCTCTTTTATCACGTTCAATACTCCCAAACCGAATCTCACTCTATATTTATAACAATACAAAGCTGAATAAAGTCATTCACTGTTTTTTCTACTTCAGTTTTGATATTCTGGAAAATATTCTTACTTTTATATCCAAAATAATAAATAAAAACACCAGCACGACTTATTATATTTACACACAAGCCTATGATAGATACTTCCGAAAATCTGATTATTATAAAAGGTCAAATCAGGACTCCCGAAATAGAAAGCTGCCAGAATTATGATAGCAGCTATAAGATAGTATTCCAAAATGTTCCTAGTGCGTATACTTATAAAGAAGAAAATGTCCTTTGGCTGACTGATCCAGACAAACCGGACCCCAATAATTATCAAATAATCAGTAAAGGGAGAACTTTATCAAACATTAAAGCCTTATCTATTTTCAAAGCCGGATCACACAGCTATTGGCACATTTGTTTTCAGAATGGTAAAGAGTATGATTACAGAGAAAAGGACTTAAAAATTATCGAATCATGCTTGGGAGAGAGTCGTTCGAAAAGTATATTCGAATATTTGAAGAAAGTTGCCGATGCGAACGAATTGAAAGCTGATGACGGAACGAAGCTATTGGCAAAACAATATGAAAAGATTCATTTCATCGCAAACAACAGAGCTATTGCTGTATATCTGAATCCTCAAAAATATAAAATGCAGACCCGGACTACCTCAACCTTGATTTTTCCTTTCGGTTGTAATGCAAGCCAGCAAAAAGCAGTCCAGGCAGCTTTTGAGAATCAAATCAGTGTTGTGCAAGGACCTCCGGGAACCGGAAAGACCCAAACGATTCTGAACATCATTGCCAATATCCTTGTGCGTGGTAAGACTGTTCAGGTAGTATCTAATAATAACTCCGCCATCGTCAATGTACTTGAGAAGTTATCCAAATACGATATGGGATTCATTGTTGCATTGCTTGGCAGCACAGCTAACAAAGAGAAATTCATCGAGAATCAAGAAGAGGAAAAACAATATCCGGAGAACTTTGAGTCATGGCATGATGTGGATGCCGACCAACCTCAATTTCTCGATCAGATACATCATCAGACAGAAGAACTAAAAAGCATATTTTCCAAACAGGAACGCCTTGCCATGGCAAGACAGGAAATACAAGCTTTAAAAATAGAGTGGCAACATTATCAGCAAGAGTTCGGAACAAAAGAATTTACTTTCCAACAACGGAAAAGTTCCAGTTCGGCAGACCTTCTGAATTTATGGAATGAATGTCAACAATTTGCAGAAAAAGAACAATCATCAAGTCTTCGGGGAATAGCAGCTTTTATTCAACGGTTGAAATGGTTCTTCTTTAAATTCAGGAGCAAAACGATTTGTAAAATCCCCGATAAAAATTTCTATAAACGGGAGATGAGTTTGATTATCGCCGACTTCCAAATCTTATTCTACCAAACAAAGTATGCAGAGCTGGAAGCTGAAATAGACACATTAGAAAAGGAACTTGCCAACAAAGATGCAGCAGAAATGGCTAGACAAATGGCTGATACATCAATGAAATATCTAAAGAATCAGTTATTTCAGACCTATGGCAATAATCATGACAAGCCCATCTTTACGCTCCCTGATCTAAGAAATAATTGGCGAGAGGTACAAAAAGAATACCCTATTATATTAAGTACGACCTTTTCATCATTAAGCAGTCTACAGCGAGATGCCGTATATGATTATATCATTATGGACGAAGCATCGCAGGTTTCCGTTGAGACCGGAGCTTTAGCCTTGTCATGTGCTAAAAATGCAATCATTGTCGGTGACACCATGCAACTTCCCAATGTAGTCACAGAAGAAGATAAGGAAAAGCTAAACTTTATCGCTAATGCCTGCCTGATTAAGCCGGAATATGATTGTGCCAATATGAGTTTTTTGCAATCTGTTTGCAAAGTTATTCCGAATGTACCACAGACCTTGTTACGGGAACATTATCGATGCCATCCCCGAATCATCAACTTCTGTAATCAGAAATTTTATGGTGGAGATCTCGTCATCATGACACGTGATAAAGGAGAAGAGGATGTCATTTGTGCCATACGGACAGCCAAAGGTTACCACTCCCGCAGCCACATGAATCAACGGGAAATAGATGTTATCAAAGAGGAAGTACTACCGAATCTATCTTATGAAACAGATGAAATTGGCGTCATAGCTCCATATAACAAACAAGTAGATGCAGTTAAATCCGCACTTGAAGAGGATATTGATGTCGCAACAGTCCATAAGTTTCAGGGAAGAGAAAAGGATGCTATCATTATGACCACCGTCGACGATGTCATCACTTCCTTTTCCGACGATCCAAACCTGCTCAATGTTGCTGTTTCGCGGGCTAAGTCACAATTCTATTTAGTCGTATCGGGAAACGAACAACCCAAAGACTGCAATATCAGCGATTTGATTGCTTATATCGAATATAACAATGGCACTGTTTCCACCAGTAAGATTCATTCTATATTCGATTATCTATATGAGCAATATACAGATGCTCGAATTGCCTATTTGAAAAAACACAAGAAAATATCCGAATACGATTCCGAGAATCTTACATTTGCCTTACTCGAAGATATCCTGAAAGAAAATATCAATATGCGTCATTTGAATATCATTTGCCATTTACCACTCTATATGTTGATTCAGGATTATTCTCTATTGAATGAAGAGGAAAGCAAATATGCTGCAAATATAAATACTCATATTGATTTTCTAATTTATAATCGTGTGAGTAAACAACCGGTATTGGCTATTGAAACAGATGGTTATACATTCCACAAATCGGGGACAAGTCAGTCAGAACGCGATATTAAAAAGGATCATATTTTAGAGTTGTACGGAATTCCGTTGGTAAGATTGTCTACTATCGGTAGTAATGAGAAGAAAATTATTGGAGATAAGTTAAGCGAAGTATTAAACTTGCATTAGAATGTTCATTGCAAATCATTTTTTTGTTAGAATAGGAGTTTCTGCATATTCTAACAACCAAAAGAATAAATTTTACTCCAACTATAACAATCACATCAATAATAATGCCTACATTTACTTCTCATTTAAAGTACGACAGCACTATGGAAATTATTTTCTACTTTTGCATCAACCTCATTAAAAGTTTCTAAGAACTTAAAGTGAGTACATAAATAAACATTAATCACAATGACAAAAAACTATCTCATCGTAAAAACATTAATTAAAATGCGGATAAGATACAATACATATAACAATAAGAATCATCTGTTTTACAAAAATAGGCAGATAAATAAACCGCATTTCGACCAAATACTAAGAAATGATCAGGAAAGTATTAGGTTAACAATTCTACGCGACACACTTCTCCCGAAGCTGATGTCAGGAGAACTAAAAATTAACGCAACTGAAGTATTATAGATTACGATGAACAAGTCAATAAACATACTTGATAAAGAATACTGCAATGGGTGAAAGACCTTTGCGGTCGCTATCGTCAAAGCCAAATAAAGGCAGCGGTGAAAGTAAATGTGGAACAGTTGAAATTCAACTGGCTTTTAGGTCGTGACATTGTTGAATTGCACGTAGAAGAACGCTGGGGCGAAAGTGTTATCACTCAATTGAGCAAAGATTTACGTGAAGCTATACCCAATGCAGCTGGTTTGTCAAAGAGCAATATCTACTATTGTAGGAAGTTTTATTTGTTATATAAGGATGCTCTGAAAACTTTCCACCAACTTGGTGGAAAAAATGAAACGGAATTATTCCACCAAGTTGGTGGAATATTTGAAGTCCCATGGAGACACCATTGCTTGATAATGGATAAAGTGAAAGACGATATAGACAAAGCTCTGTTCTATGTTCACCAGACGGTGGAGAACGGCTGGAGTCGTAGTATGCTGCTCAATTTCATTAGCACCGACCTTTATGAGCGGCAGGGCAAGGCACTGACTAACTTTACAAAAACATTGCCCGATGCGATGAGCGACCTTGCACAGGAGTTGACCAAAGACCCCTACAATTTTGCTTTCACGGGTATAACTGGGCGTTACAATGAACGATTGCTCAAAAATGCTCTACTGAATAACATTACCCGATTCCTGATGGAACTAAACTATATCGCACGTTTCATTACTCAATCAATACGATAAACGATACATAAAATAATATTTATATTGCTAAATTTTCCCATTTACAGGGTCTTTACAGAGTCAAGTTCTAAATCAATATAAAAAATACGGTCCTGCTGACCCGTTGCATTACATATCTATGCCGAAGCCTAGGATACAGTGGGGGCATTAACCCTCCACACGGGGACAGAACCGTAATATCGCGAAACTACGAACATATTTTTAATATGTTCGTAGTCGTTTACGACTAAAGGCTCCTTGGCTTCCAGTCGGCAAAATAGACATGTAATGCCCTACAAAGATAAGACTATTTCCTTATAAAGCCAATAAAATCAATGTTTTATTATAAAATAATGCAGAATGGTATATAAAAATCTCAATAAAAAGATACGACCCTGATCCCCCGCTGCATTACAAATCTATTAGCCGCAGCCTAGGATATGAGTGGGGTAATTAACCTACCACACGAGGAACACAGAGCCGTACTATCATTAACTGCAAAGTATATATATACCTGCAACTGACGACAACTAAGGATCTCCTAAGACATATAAACGACTTAAATATTGTAATGCAATACAAAGGTGAACATAAAATCCGAGAAAACCAAAGCACCAAGCATTATTCTTATAGCAAATGCACATTATATATCGCCTAAGATAAAATGACTGATATTTTAAAGAATTGAATCTAAACAGAAAAATCACCTTTGAAACACAATGTAACAAAGGTGATTTATTTGCACTAATTTCATTTCAAGATATTATTCCCGAAAGCTACTCTTTATTTTTCTGCGGTACTTCAATCCCCTCCGGCCATATAGCAGTTGTATAAGCCACAGCATCATTTCCATTACCGGTCAAGTCTTTTGCAATGTTATTTCCTTTACCTTCGTTGAACTTCCAGTAAGCTTTCAAACCAGTAGTTTGGGGATCAACATCATACATATTCCTGTAAATTTCTTCTTGTGAACGGAGCACATTCCATATACGTACTTCACAAATCTCTCCATTTAATTGCCGACTCATATCGTCGGGGTCTCCATAAGAGTGTCCTATCTTAAACATAAAGTCTCCTTTCTTCTGTTTTCCAAGGTTTATGGCTTCCCCATTTCCGTAATCGTCAATGCGGCTCTGCTCTTTACCATCTACATACATAATAGCAGCCTTTGTCTCCGTGTCATAAGTAACGGCAACATGATACCACTCACCAGGTTGCAACAGTTTACCATCATTGGCATTTGGAAATTTCATTTCATTAACCGCAAATTGCAATTGCTGTCTAGGAAAGCCAGAATCACCAAAACGTAACAAACAATATTGCTCAATACCCATAATGGATGAGATTTCAGTAAGAGGATCAAATCTATTCACTCGAACAACAGCTTCGAAAGTAAGTTGCTTCAATCCGTTTACTACATTAGCAGTAGGACTACCGGCAACAAATCCCGGTATCTCAAAATAATTGTTAGCAAGACTGACAGCAGTAGTTATAGCACTGGAACGACGCACTATGTAACAGATATTTTTAGATCCGCCCAATATGCTCATCCCTCCTGATGCTTCTCCAATAGTAACAGGTAATAGAAAGCTAGTGTCAATATCCAAGTCTATCAGGTTGGAAAATTCAATAGTTACCATTTCCGAATCTACACTTCCCTTAGGAATGACAACATGCTGGGTGGAGAACTTATAATACTTAGCATCCAACATTGCATAATTATTCCCTAAACGTGCATTATAATAACTTATCAATGAAGGATCTGTCCGAAAGCTGACATCTATATCCTGCTCAGCAGGATATGCCAATACAGCAGAAATCTGTTGCTGTCCATCCTGTTTAAGATTATTAAATGTAAAATTAGCTATATCCTTCACTTTCGCCGCATCAATATATACACTATTACCAAAAGGAGATTCCTTAGTATAATCTTTGTTGTCACAACCTGTTATTAATAACAGGAAAACCATGACCAAACAATTATTACTTATTTTCATTATATTCTTGTTTTGAATTATCAGACTCATTATATCTTTAGTTTTAAGATTCATTTTATTTCTCACATTCCGGACGGACGTACCCATCCTTTTGAATACACATTATACATCTGGCGCAAAAGCCAGTCCAACGGTTTATAAGTATAAGAATACTCACCGGAAATAAATCCCCAATCATAAGGAGGATAGATGGATTGCCCCCAATAAGCACCATCATCCATCATAGCGTTAATGCCATCTCCTATCGCGATATCGTTCACCATTCCTTCATACATATTTTGCTCATTGGCTGTAAGATCAAACGCATATACAACAATATTATTTTTTTTACGCTTATTCATTTTCCAATCCACCATCCTATATTGCGATTTATCTCTCAAAGGATTTTCTCCTTTTTCATATAATGGAATAACCAAACTTCCATAACATTCCGGTGCCAGCCCTATAATAGGTTTACGAGTATATTCACTATAAGGATGCTCTGCGTCCCATGGTTCTATAATCTGTACCACTTCTTTTCCACTATCATACGCATGCCACGCATAGTCTATATACTTACCTACCTCAATGCCGCCACATCGATTTACATCATAAAAATATTCAGTAGCTTCTCCCTTATCAACAACTGTCAGCAACTTTTCAGGAAGTGCATCCCGCAATGCTTTTATTAGTTTAGGATAAGAGACTGTATTCATAGCAAACATACCTTCCTTGTTATAAGTACTCACTTTGTCCCAGAGATTTATTCCATCCAAACGATAAAGTTCTACCACATTTTTCACCTGTTGAACAAAATCTGCAAGCTGCATATCGTTTAAATTACAAAAGCCAAACCCTTTATTACCATTTTCAATGCTAAGACATACTTTACGTCCGTGTTCCTGAAGCGGACGAATAAACTTATCCGCCTTTTCCAACACATCACGTATGTCACTACTCAAATTGAGCAGTGCACGTCCTGTTGCAGACTCATAGTCCATTGTCACAATTCGTAGATTCACGATACTACCTATATTATGTAAAGCTTGAGTATAATCTATCTGATTAATTTTTTGAATTCCATAAACATCAGCTATCAACGGTTGATAAGTTGAAGTATTCACATAGAAAACAACAAATGCATCAGGTAGCATTGGCGGCATATCTATTTGTTCATACTGGTTATTAGGATAACAAGTCGTTATTCTTTTCCGAATATTTACAATATAATAAAGCACCTGTTTCTTAGTATCCACCTTTACTCCTGTAGGTATTTCTTCCATAGTTAATGGCAAAAGATATGGAGTATCAGTATTCAGTCCGGCTGTGGATATAGTAAATTTGATTTTGGCAGATTTTTGTTCTCCAGCATCTATTGAAAGAACTCCGCCATTTTCGAACTGCACATTCCCAGCCGGCAATGTATTCAATTTGGAATTGTTTTCCTCATTATAATCTTCTACAAGCTTCTCGTTTACAACGGCTGTGACAGTCAACCTGCTTCCGGCTGATTGTGACAGTGAATAGAATATTTCCTCTGTGGCAGATTCGTCCCCTTCCGTCAACTCAATAAATGCTTTATTAGTCAATGTAGTTGTGTTACGCAGGGCACCTGCAATATTATCCATAGCCGTCTCGTCAGGCATTCTGTCCGCATTCATTGAGATAGTCTCTTCGGTACACCCTGTTACTCCTATTTTCAGTAACAATACTAATATAAAATGTATGATAAGATTCTTTTTCATATTAATTCTTTTTTATTTCGATGGGTTCATTAGTTGAATAGCCGTTCGTGTAATCTCGTAATTCCTTATCGGGCTATAATAATCATTGCCTATAGCATAAATTCCCAATCCAGCTAATGGACCAAGAGCAACCACACGGTCAGTCATTAAAGTTACAGCCTCTTGTTTTACACCAGTCTCATCAATTACTTGTCCGCCCATTTGAACAGATAACAATAATTTATCTTTAGACAATAAACTATTGGCAAGAATCCCCGTCACCTGCAATTTCAAATCGGTTACATTGGTCAACTCTGCAGTATTCAACACAATATAATTCAATTTGTCAAAGTCTGCTTCATCAACGAAAGCCGGATTTCCTTCCAATACCAATAATTTATCCTGTCCCGTAGCAGTAGATAATTTAGAAACAATCAGCCGTGATTTCTCTTTATACGATGCCAATTCAGCATCAGTTCCATTATAGAGCGGAAGACCGGTAAAAGCAAATCCGTCCAGATTGAGTTCGGCCGACGTAGCAATTTCTTTATCCAACCAACTATTTAATGCCGTGATATCTGTTAAGGAAGAGGCGTGAGCTACATAATCTATCAAATAAAGCACCCGGATACTCTTTTCCTGCAATAGAGGGATATCCTCCCGATCATAATCAGAGATTTGGTGAGAATTACCCAAGGTCACAATATCCAACGAATCCGGCAATGCCCGAAGATAACTACCTTCATTTAGCGATTTTTCCGGAGAATTATCAAAGTGCGCATATGACAAGTAATGTTTACTTTGTTTGTAGGTACGTAATGCCTGCATATAACGCGCCCATAGTTCCGGATTCTGTTCTTTCGCACTATTAATATCAATATCTACAATTTCAGGTTCATTCCAGTCATCACAAGCAACAGGCAATAAAAAAGCCGTTAAAAACAGAAGACTATAAATGAATTGTTTATATATTATTGTTTTCATATAAATTCTTTTTCATTCTTTTATTCGTATTCAAACTCTCTCGTCAATTGAGATAAGATTTCTTATCCCACCACAATCTCGTTCCCCCATTGTCAGGACCTCCTAACATACCTATCGCCAAATTGATATTCGAAAGATTTTCAGTATATTCTGTAGGCGGATACCACAAACGACGGATCATATGCTCGGAACTGATGCTACCACCACTTTTGTTTTCTATAACCGGCATAAGATGAGGATATCCTGTACGGCGGAGTTCACTCCATGACTCAACACCTAAAGGGAAATTAGCAATCCATTTTTGAGTGATGATACGTTCAAGATTACGTTCAAAATTATCCGCACCATCTTCCCAAGCAATAGTAATAGTACTTCTCGGACCTTCCCAATCAGTATAGGCAAATGTCGGATCATTGTACGCTTCCGGAGTGTCAGTCGAATTCTCCGCATAGGTTTCAGAGCCCGACAGACCATATTGTTCAAAAGAAAGAGCTATCGCCATATTATATAAATCTTTAGCTTCCCCACCCATATTCCAGCCTCGCAAGGCACCTTCGGCACGTAAGAAAGTGATTTCTGCGGCATTCATCCATAAAAAAGGACTGGTACTGCTGATAATCGGTATGCTGTATGCATTTACCATCTCATCCTTGGTAGTCACATCAATGCCAATACGAATACCCGCGTATCCATCAACCTCTTGCGGTTGGAAGTTTTCATCATATACAATCATTTTCACTGTAGTGAACATCTTTTCCCGACGCGGATCTTTATAACCATTCATATATGAGATAATATCAGCCCCCGCACGCTGGTCATTCCAGTCATTAAAAATCATAGCAACCCTATTTTCTTCCACTTTCAAGAAAGCGTTATCATTTATTTCCGTCATTACGCCTGCCGTTACAGCTTCTTCGGCTATTCGTTGTATTTCCGCCTGCATTTCCGGTACATAAGTCAAGCGCATGGTCATACGCAATTTGAGTGAATTAGTAAATTTGAGCCATTTGGAAAGATCGCCTTGATATACATCATCAAATTTACGAAAAGCTTCCGCACTCAAATTGAGATTATCCCTAAGGACATCACTCACTTCGTCCAATTCACTGAACATTTGCTTATATACCTCTTCCTGCGAATCATAAGGTACGGTAAGAGAAATCTTACCTGTTTTAGAAATGATTTTTGAATAAGGAATCGGACCGTACATATCTGTCACACGCTGCATGATGACCACACGAAACAGTTTCCCCAGTGCCAACGCCACAGGATCGTCTGTTTTATCCAACAAGTCCCGATAAAACGGATAAGTACGGGTGACTAAATCTGAAAAAGGAGCTTCTTGCCAATCTATTGGTGGATTATACGTTTCAAACTTAGCCGTCCATTCTACAGTACAACCAATGTAACCGGCAAACGCACCTGCGCCAAGTGCTTCAACAAACTGATAGAGATGTTCTTCCGTAGGAATCACCAACCCTTGTAATCCTTTAAGACTGGCGCCTACGTTATAACTTTCACGCCCCAGCTCTTCTTTGTCAACCTGATAATCCTTCCGGTTGACTTTATCGAAATTATCCGTACAAGCGTAACCGACAATAAGCAATAGCGCTAGCGAAAGCAATTTTATGGTAGATGTTATATATTTCATAGTGACTACTTTTTATCTGTTAAAAGTTGATTTTCACATTCAAACCGACATTACGGGTACTCGGCAACATGAAAAAGTCGATCCCTTGATAATAGTTACCAGTCGTTGCAACGGCTTCCGGATCAAAAGGAGCTTTATTATAAATCATACAGAGATTGCGTCCCACAACAGACAACTGAATATCGCATACATCATGCAACCATTTACGTGGAAGCGTGTAACCGATAGCCGCCTCCTGCAATCGAATATTGGTAGCACTATAAGTATAATACTGTGGCAGACCACTTTGTGAACCGATAGCCGTGAACCATGTCTGCGCATCCACCCTATTACGTCCATTCACTAATACCCCACCATTATCACGGGCAACCGCCGAACTTTCAGATACCCCATATTGATCCATGGCCGCTGCAGTAGCCGAATAAACAATACCGCCTATACGTGCAGTAACTAAAGCACTGATATTAAACCCTTTCCATGAAAACTGATTGTTCCATGCCAAATTACATTTAGGGAAAACACTTCCTAATTTAATATCAGGTCGATTATTCACTGTTACTAATGTACCCGCAGGAGAAATTTCTACCATTCCATTGTCGTCCCGCTTCAAATCAGACTGTGTGTAAAGGTCACCCAGCGAACCTCCTGTTTTCAATATGAATCTGGCCTTTCCGAGTCCGCCTACATCCAGCCGATCTTTATTTATAGGCTCACCAGTCTCCGGATGTATATAGTCCTTTACCAATTCTATAATTTTGTTCTTGTTATGGCTTAATGTAAAATTACTTTGCCAGCGAAAATCTTTCTTCCATGTATGTCCGTAACCAAATGAAAGCTCTACTCCCTGGTTACGTACATATCCTGTTTGAAGGTAAATGGTAGTATATCCGGATGATACGGAAATTTTCGGATCGAACGTCTGATTAAACGTATTAGCCAAATACCATGACAAACTGAGATTAAAGTCCTTGAAAAGCCGCATATCCAAGCCTAATTCCCATGAATCGGTCCGTTCAGGTTTAAGGTCACCAATGGGATAATGTGTTTTCGGCTTCCACGTTTGAGTAGTTTCGTCATACTCAAAAGTAGGCGATGTCAAGTTACGAGGATAAGGCATACCCACCGAACTAAACGAACTGCGCACTTTCAGATAATCAACGAAAGAAGGTAGTTTCACCATTTCAGAGACGACAGCCGAAAGTCCAATTGACGGATAAAAGAAACAAGTAGAAGATGAGTTTGCCAACTGTGACGCCCAGTCATTACGTCCGGTCAGCGTAAGATAAAGCATACTCTTCCACCCTACTTCAGCACTGGCAAATATAGACTGCGTCTGTTCTTCCCATTCATCCTGACGTGCTTTTTTCTGCGTATTGTCAAGATCAAACACATTAAAAACATTGGGAATACCATTGGCACGTATCGGCCCACGATAACTCAATTCGTCATACTTATTATCTACGATGCTCGCCCCGATATTGACCACAATAGAATAATCACCCAAACGTTTATTTATATTTGCCAACGCATCAGCATACACTTGTGTTTCGTCAGGTTTAGATATAGCATAAAATCCCTGTGCACTACCTTCAGTAAGAGTAGTATTGGAACTTGCATATAATTTTTGTTCATATTTGGTACTGGAATTATCAACCCGAACACGCCCTGAAATATTCAGCCAGTCTGTAATATCATAACTTAAAGAGACAGACAGCATATAACGCTTCTTGTCATTCGTCCGTAAATTGCGATAAGCGATCCAATAAGGATTCTGCATCCGCAAGTCTCCTTCCCCTTGAGGCCAAAACATAGTTTTAATCTTACGGGCCGGATCCCAACGTTCGAACACTTTTATCAAATTAAAGTCGTCGCCACGTGGAAACAAATAAACAGGAACTATCGGATTTGAGTAAGCACCTTGATTAGTCATATTGCGGTCATTCTGAATAATATAACTTGCACCTACATCAAGCTTCATCCTGTCATTCAGAAAGTTTGTAGTGTTACGGAAGGTGAAATTAAAACGGTTGTAACGGTTGTTTGGTACAATCCCTTCCGAATTAACCGCAGCAGCAGAAAAGAAGGTCTGATTCTTATCTGTTCCCGTTGATAATGTAATGGAATTGGTATAAGTTATCCCCGTATCAAAGAAATCACGTGGTTCATAGTTTCTACGAGATGCGTCATTTAATAAAGTCCCCCAACTCAACGTAGTAGAATTACCTGCTTTTCCCGAACTGCCTGTACCATAGCGATTTTGAAAATGTGGAAGTACGAATGGTTTAGCGAATTCGGTATTACTAGACACAGAAACCTGCAATTTACCAACTTTGCCACGTTTCGTATTAATAACGATGGCTCCATTTGCCGCATTACTTCCATAAAGGGCGGCAGCTGCTGCTCCAGTCAGCACTGAGATACTTTCAATGTCATCCGGATTGATGTCGGCAATGCTCTCAGTCACTCCCTGTGAACCATTCTCCATACTACCGCCACCTCCGAAATTAAACATGGGAATACCGTCAATAACATACAATGCATTACTGCTTTGTTCTATCGACTTTGTACCACGCATCACCACCTTGCTAGCTCCACCTACTCCTGAAGAACTACTGTTTATATTAACTCCTGCGACTTTACCATTCAGGCTATTAATAAAGTTTGCATCCTTGACATTTGTCAACTGGTCGGATTTTACCTGTTGTACATTGTAACTCAGAGCCTTTTGTTCCCTCTTGATACCCAAGGCAGTTACAACTACTTCATTTAGCGCCTCTACGTTAGCAGACATTTGTATATTGTACACATTCTTATCTGCTATTTTTACATAAGACGAAATATAGCCAATATAAGTAAAGCTTAATATACTACCTATAGAAGCTTTTATGACGTACTTACCCTCCAAATCAGTAACAGTTCCATCATCAGTCCCTTCTACCCGTATATTTACTCCTATCAGTGGTTCATTTTTCTCATCAACAACCCTTCCTGTTACCTGTTTAACAACCACAGTTCCAGTCTTTGGTTGAGGAATAATATTAATATAATTTCTTTTAATTCCATAAGTAAATCCTGTTCCTTTAAGGATAATCGAGAGGGCTTTTTCCAAATCAATATTTTTCAAATTGAGATTGATAGCCGGTTTATCAATTAATTGCGAATCGTTATATCCTACTGAAAGCTTTGATTGCTTCTCCACTTCTTTCAGTGCTTCAATAACAGTTATATTTTCTTTTTGAATAGTAATTTTCATACCACCTTGGGCAAAAGCTGTAGCTTGTATTACAACCATAAATAAAAACAACACAAATCTTATCCCTTTTGCCTTCTTATCATTTTTCAATGTATAACTGTGTAACATGAATTTTAAGTATTAGTTTGCTAACTTTTTTATTCGCAACACATGTCTATCTGTTTTAATTTTCGATTTCATATCCAAGGCAGGAAGATTCCTGGCATAGATACTTTTTCACATATATCTTTATTATTAAGCAGTGCCTATCAACAAATGAAAGGCATCTGCAGTTTGTATATTCAGGTTAATTTATAAAAGACCGGAAGTGTCCTTCTCTGAAAGTCTATCACTTCCAGTCTTCAATTCATTCACATGGAGCGTCCTGATATCTTAATAATTCTTCGCATAGATAGTCGTCGTACGAGATACGGTCTTGCCTCCCCAAACTCTTGAAGCAAAGTTATTCATTAAGCTTGTTTGACCGGACTCGCGTAGATTGAACATCATAATGGCGCCATAGCCACTATAATTTGCAGCGCTACTTTGTATCACACCTGCACTTGGTCTACCATCCGTACAGTGTATTGACATCTTTGCCCATTTGCTATTCCCTAATCCGGCCGGAGTACTCCAATCCGCCCCGAAATCAGGCCACATGTAACTAATGGCATTCATTGTAGTCGCATCAAAATTTGTATAACCACCAAAACTGAATACTGTAATCAGTTTATCAGGCAACAACTGACGCACTCTTTTTACAAGATTTCCAAAAATCGTAGTACTTGGTGAAGGTAAATTAGAAGGTGCCTTCCAATAGTCTGCATATTCATCATCAAAATCCACACCATCTAAATTGTATTGCTTAACACAAGCGGCAATCTGTTGTGCAAAACTTTCAATCATAGCCGGTGTCAAGTTACAGAACCCCACTCCGGTGTGATCACCCAACAGCCCTAAAGAGACTCTGATACCTTTCTGTTGTAAAGGAGCGATAAGCGTACCGGCATTGGTCAATATATGAGACTGATTATTGTTATGATACAATTGAACAGTACTAGCCGCACCCCGAATATTAGAAGCAAACAGAATCACATTATCAATCACCTGCTCTTGCGGATCCGTACCTGTAAAATAGTACTCTCCTGCATTTAGAGGATTTACATCATTAGTTTCAATATAAGTAGTCAACTTCGGCATCTTGTCGCTGACGCCGCAAGTAGTTGGCGAAATACCTTGTTGTTGTGCCTCTCCCATGTAGTCATCACTACTGCAACTTATGATCAAAGTTCCTGCCACCATTGCTACAACGAGTAACAAGAAGTATTTCAAATTTTTCATATAGTATTACTTTTTATATGGTTACTATTTTGCTTAGGTAATGCGTTCTAAAAGCTTAATAATTCCTCCTTTCTCCGTTTTAGTTATTCGACATACCTTCCACCGCTTTAACTTTCTAATATCAAAATTATTTCTGCATAATATAGCATTTATCATGTTCTATCTTAAAACATAAATCTCCTGCTACATCAACAATAACATCCATAACTTCAGACAAAGGTGGATTATCTTTAAACCTGAAACTATAACGATCATTCTTTAAGCTATGCTGATTATAAAAGAACTTACAATCGTACTTACGTTCCAATATCGTTATAATCTCCGTTATAGTCTTTCGATTAAATACCAACTCACCTTTTTGCCATGCTGTCACATCTTTCATATCAGGATAAGTCAGAGTATCTTGACGGCTCTTCCTATTATACACCAATTGTTCATTTGGCTTAAGCAACTTCTTTTTGCCCAAGTCGTCAAATTCCACAAGAACACTCCCTGTTATTAGAGTTGTAAAAACATTATTATCTTCAGTATATGCGGATACATTAAACTCGGTTCCCAAAGCTGTTATTTGAAAATCATTGGTTTTGACAATAAACGGTTTGTTTTTATTAGCTTTTACTTTAAAATTAGCTTCGCCAATTAGAAAAACACTACGGTACTTTCCTGTAAATTGTTCGGGATATAATAACATACTCCTCGAATTCATGCTTACCCGACTTCCGTCAGGCAAAAAAAATGTCTTCATCTGAGTGCCCGATATGCATTGCTGAGTTATTCCTGAATCGTCTTTTTCTGCCTTACAAAGCAGATATCCTAAAGATATAGATACTATTAATAATATAACAGCTACCGATTGCCACAATCGCATAAACAGTTTTTTATCGGACTTTTGTTGAGGTTGAACATGTGTAAGATTGTTATCTAACTTCCAACGTTCCAGTGATTTCTCCAGGTCGAATACTTTTCCTTTTTTTCTTGCTTCTAGATAAAGCTCCTGTAATGCTTCATCCTTTTCTTTTTCATATTCATTATCAACCAACCACCTGTAAAACATTTGATTTGTTTGTTCCGAATAATTATGTCGGGCAAAAAGGGATAATATTTTCTGAAAATAATTCTTCATGTTATCATTATATTAGATTTTGAAATTTCATATATAACGATTGAAACATTCCAGCTACTTAAAGAAAATACAGGAAAAATAAAATTAAAATGATTCTCTTTAAAACTTGAAGCGACAAATATATCTGATGCTCTATTGTACGAACAGAAAGATGTAAGGATAATGCAATCTCCTGATTGCTCATATTATTGAAACGGCTCATCTCAAAAATCCTTCTGCGACGTTCAGGAAAGTTTTCAAGAGCCATTCTTATTATTAGTTGCATTTCTTTATAATAAAGCGAATTTAACGGATCTGAGAAGCCTAACAAATCCTTAATTGTACTTTTCTTTATTTGTTCCTCCCGATAATCATTTTCCAGTCTTTTGTGCTTGATAAAATCAAATGCAACATTTTTTGCCATAGCGTATATATACCCTTCTTTTCCATCATTATTTTGCCACGTCTCAAAATTAGTCCATAATTTGGTAAATACATCTTGAGCCAAATCTTCCGCATCTGCTTCCGATTTAAGAAACATATTGATAAAAAACTTCACTGAAGAGAAATGAGCTCTAAATATCATTTCAAACTGTTCTACTAAACAATGGTCTTGATTCATATAAGGTTACACTTTTGTTTGTGTTACCTTACAAAGATAGAGTAACTTATCTAGAATTGAAAGTAATAATGGTTTTATTTTTAATAAAACATTACCATATCGTTACAATTAAATTCTAATCCCTAAATCCAACTCAAAAATAAAATAACTTCTACTTTTTTAGACATTCTTTTGAGAAACAACTTAAAAATTCTAGCATACTCGTCTATCACGAACACTTTTTTCGATTAATTAAAAACTACATACGTACCATTATGAGAACAAATATTTGCCGAAAGGTTGGACTATTTGTTCTTTGGATGATTTAGCTACTTTTGGGGGAGGAAAAACGCCCTCAATGGATAACAGAAAGTATTGGAATAATGCTAAGCATCTATGGATAACATCAAAAGACATGAAGTTTGCTCATATAGCAGATTCCTTGTTGAAAATTTCCGATGCAGCATTAGATCAAATGACAATTTACGGTAAAGGCACATTATTAATAGTGACAAGAAGTGGAATATTACGTCATACATTCCCCATTGCAATTTTAGATACAGAAGCGACCGTTAATCAAGATGTAAAGGCGATTTCATGTGTTTTATCACATATTCACACATACTTGTATTATGTGATAAAAGCTCAAGAGCAGGTGATTCTTAAAGATTATCATAAAGATGGTACTACCGTTGATAGTATAGATTTTGATAAATTTAAGAAGTTGATAGTACCATTACCTCCATTATCTGAACAATACCGTATCGTAGAAGAGATTGAACATTGGTTTGCTTTGATTGACCAAATAGAGCAAGGAAAAACCGATTTACAGACAACTATCAAGCAAATTAAGGGTAAAATCCTTGACCTCGCCATTCACGGCAAACTCGTGCCTCAAGACCCGAATGACGAATCTGCCATTGAACTGTTGAAGCGCATAAATCCCGACTTCACACCTTGTGATAACAGACATAGTGGGAAGTTGCCTTATGAAATACCTAAGACATGGGTATGGTGTAGCCATAATTCTATCTTAGATATATCTGGAGGATCACAACCTGCAAAGAGTTATTTTGAAACTATACTTAAACCAAATTACATTAGACTTTATCAGATTAGAGATTATGGAGAGTCTCCTGTACCTGTTTATATCCCAATTAATCTTGCTTCAAAACAAACCAAAAAAGGAGATATATTATTAGCACGTTATGGTGGTTCTTTAGGAAAAGTGTTTTATGCTGAACAAGGGGCTTATAATGTGGCAATGGCAAAAGTTATCTTTAAATTTGAAAATCTCATATACAAGGAGTTTGCATACTATTATTATTTATCTGACCTATATCAAGGAAAACTAAAAGAAATTTCAAGGACGGCCCAAACAGGATTTAATATTACAGACTTTAATGATATGTATTTTCCACTCCCCCCTATCAACGAGCAACAACGCATCGTTCAAAAGATGGAAGAACTTTTTTCATCCCTTGATGATATTCAAAAAAACTTAGAAGTGTAATTAATTACACTTCTAAGAATAGATAAAATTTACCAATTTACTACTTTGTCCACAATTTTTTGCTGTTCACTGGCTGTTCGACGAAGATAGATACGAGTAGTTTCAATACTTTCATGTCCCATAAGGTCGGCAAGTAGGGCAAGGTCATTGAATCGGTCAAGGAAGTTCTTGGCAAAACGATGACGGAATGAATGAGGATAAACCACTTCCTTATTCATTCCGTATTTTTCCGCAAAATGTTTCAGTTGTTGGGCTATGCCACGTGTTGTAATACGTTCTCCAAATCGGTTTAAGAATATATAGCCGGAAATAAGGCCTTTTTCTTTGAGCCATTTCGTAGCTTCTGTACGCAAATTTTTCGGAATATATAAACGACGTATTTTTCCACCTTTACTGTAAAGATCAAGATGACCAACATGTACATGCTCAGCTTTGATGTGAAGCAATTCACTGACACGTGCGCCTGTGGCAGCCATAAACCATACGATAAAATACCACTCATTATAACCATCGGTTTTTAAGCGTGTTTTTAGAAATTTGTAGTCTGCATCGCTAATGACGTTTTCCAAAAAGTTCTTCTGCTGCACTTTGACGAACTTTACCTTCAGTTTTTCCTGTTTTGTAAATTCCAAATACTTGTTGATACCTTGCAATCGTAGATTTACCGTCTGCGGTTTGAAGTTCTCCACCAGATACCCTTTATATGTTAAAAGGTTCTTTTTGTTTATTTCCTCATAATGATTGAGGAAATACTGTACTGTCCACACATACGATGTAACAGTGTTTTTTGCCAAATTAGTTTTGGCGAGATAGCTTTTGAATTTTGTTACCATATTATATTGATTTATAATGAATACGGTAACAATATAATAGAATATATCAGACATTATACGCAGTTGCCTAATGGTTGGGCAGTTTGCAGGCTTGATCAAGTTGCAGACGTATTAGACAATTTACGGAAACCTATTAATTCAAATGAACGTAATTTACGAATAAAGGGTAAACAAATAGATAGGTTGTACCCTTATTATGGTGCAACAGGTCAAGTTGGACTGATAGATGACTATATTGTAGATGGTCATTATTTATTGCTTGGTGAAGATGGCGCACCTTTCCTTGATAAAAATGCGATTAAGGCATATTCTATAAGTGGAAAAAGTTGGGTAAATAATCATGTTCACATCCTATCTCCCAAAATTGATTTTGAATTTCTACAATACTCACTTAATCAAATTGATTATTCTGAGTACGTAAATGGAAGTACACGCTTAAAACTTACTCAAACCGATATGTGTTCTATAAGATTAATGTTACCTCCATTATCTGAACAAAAACTAATTAAGGCTAAAATACAGACTTTATTTTCTCAATTGGACATGATAATGGGGAGCTTATAAACTCTCCATTATCATATCTAAAGTGGCGAAAATCATTTCTATTTTATCGATTATCCGCTTCTGCTCAGAAGACGGTGGTAGGTATATAGGCATTAATAAAAATTTATCAAGAATCAGATTGTGTAAACCCGTAGTCTGTGTTTGCATCAATCTCATAGCTCCTGTCTGATATATAGCCAGAATATAATAGTACAAAAATTTGCTTAATATGGTGTTGCTATACTTTATTCTTAATACCATTGTAAAATTACTGAATGAAAAAACGCCACCTTCACCTTCATAGAGTATTGTTCTTCCTACAGGATTATTATCACTACCGCCTGATTTCTCTACAATTAAATCACCATTCATTAAATGGCGTTTAGTAAAAGTTCGTTGTTCAACATCAATATATTCGATATTTGAATAGTCTAACTTAAAGTCTTTTGTAAAATTTGCATTGCGTATAACACCCACATGGACAAATGGTTCTTTCTTCCCTTTCCACAATCCATTGATGTTTTCGCATAAATCTTTAAGTGTAGTAGTACACCAACCATTAGGCAACTGCGTATAATGTCTGTTATCACAAGGTGTGAAGTCAGGATTTATACGTTTCAAGAGTTCGATGGCAGGCTCATCATTCGGATTTTGGGGTACGAGTTTGCCGTGAATGGCAAGATCAAGGATTTTGCTTTTGGCTTGCTTGATGACGGTCTGCAAGTCAGCTTTGCCTTGCTCTATTTGGTCAATAAGGAAGAACCAACGCTCAATCTCACAAACTATGCGACGTTGTTCAGAAATAGGTGGAAGTGGTAGCTGCAAAGAAAGCAATAACTCTCGTTTTAGTCCTGGTATCAGACCATTAGCTTTGGATATTATATTCTCTATGTTATTCTTTACAACAGCTTTTATATATTTAATATCGGTATAATTTGTATATCCCCTTACAGCCTGTATCTGACGAGCTATATGAGCTACACCAATATTATTAATTGCCATTTTTCCTACACCAGCACCTTTACATACTACAAGCAAATCGTTTAAATAAGAATAAACAGAAGGGGATTCTGTCCAGCGGTTTATAATAAGTTGCTCGTTTTCAATATTGCTTGCACCAATAATATAAGGTATGCCTGCAATATTGGCATTATATTTTTCAGGAGGAAAATCTTGTCCAGAGACAAGTTCTAAGATTTCTCCTAATGTTGTCCACACCCATACCTCAGGCACTTTAAACGGCACGTTCTCATAATGGTACGTATCAGAAGAAACAGTTTTCTTACTTTTCTTTATCTTTCCCTCCTTTATCAAACGTTCTTTCTCTTCCTTAATACGTTCAAGTAAAACAGACGCAGGTTCATCATTTGGATCTTGTGGGACAAGTTTTCCTCTAATAGCGAGGTCTAATATTTTCTGTCGTAGTTTCTTTGTATCCATTAGTCCTCGATATTTGCCATTAATTTTTGAAGTTCAGCCACCGCTTTACTTATGTTATCACTTTTCTCTTTGATAATAGCCATTAATTCTGATAATGAATAGTCTACTTCATCTCCCCCCTGTTTTATCCAAGATACATCAAGGCTAGTCTTGTCACGAGTTATTATTTCATCACAAGTATATTTACGCCAACGCCCATTCGGATTATCCTCAGCATTATATGTTTCTACACGAGCATTTATATCCTCCGCATGATAACACAAAACGAAATCATCAATGATGCCTTTGCATTGGATTAGTAGCCAATGTATGCTTTACATCCGTACGATAATCATAAAACCAAATATCCTTCGTTCTACTACCTTTTGTAAAGAATAACACATTAGCTTTTACACCTTGAGCATAAAATATACCAGTCGGCAAACGCAAAATAGTATGTAAATTAAATTCTGAAAGTAGTTTCTTACGAATCACTTCTCCAGCGCCCCCTTCAAACAGTACGTTATCAGGCAAAACAACCGCTGCACGTCCGCCTGTTTTGAGCGAAAGCATTATATGTTGTAAGAAATTCAATTGGTTATTTTTCGTCTCAACATAAAAATCACTTCGATTAATGTCGACAGAGCCAGAAGGGCGGGTTCCAAAAGGCGGATTAGCAAGAATGACATTCACTAGTATATCAGGTTCCTTTTCTAATGAATCCTGACATATAATAGGACTTCGGTCAGTACCAACACCATGAAGATACAAGTTCATCGAAGCTAATGTAACAACCAAAGGAGTATTATCCGAACCATGCAGAGCTTTATTCCGCAAAAAATCCCGTTTGCCTTTGTCTTGTGATTGTTTTTTCATGTAGTCATAAGCTGCCAAAAGAAAGCCACCAGTTCCACAAGCCGGGTCACAAACCGTTTCCCCAATCTGAGGACGCGTTACATCAACCATTGCCGATATAAGAGAACGAGGAGTAAAATACTGACCTGCACCACTCTTTTTATCTTGCCCATTCTTCTCTAAAATACTTTCATAAATAGCCCCCTTAACATCACCATCCATTATAAGCCATTGCTCCTCATTAATCATTGTTATGACTTTCTTTAAATATACAGGCTTATCTATTTTGTTTTGAGCTTTCGTATAGATAGTACCAATCAGATTATCCTGCTCACTCAGTATTCTCAATGTATTTTCATACTGACCTATCAAATCAAGACCATCCAATTCTATCAGGTTTTCCCAACGATATCCTTCAGGTATGGCTGATTCTTCGTCAAGCAATTTAACGTTTTCATCATCCATTTTCAGAAATAACAAATAAGTCAGTTGGGTTATATAATCGGTAAATCCAATACCTTGCCCCGCTAACGTAGTGGCAAGTGTCCAAACCTTTTTAGTCAGACCTTGCTCATTCGAATTTGATTTTGCCATATTAATTTTATGCTACTTTTCTATTATAAATTAAAAACTGAGATAATGAAACAATAGCCTCATTCACCGCTGCTATAGTACCAAACTTACGTATCATCTGAAGCGCTATTGTTTTATCATCTTCCTTTATTTCTTTTATTGTACAAGAACCATTCGCTACAATATAGTTCACAATCTGACGGATAGTATTCTTTTGAGCCTCAGTCATTGTACGCTGTATCTGCCCACACCACAATTCAAAACGTTGGGCAGCCATTGATGACAGGCTACGAAGTTCTGTCACCTGATGATAAGCATATCTGACTAACTGAATAATATTAGTCAAAGCTTCTTTTTCTTCTTTCGTCCCAAAATGTACTACATTGGAAGGGTTAACAATAGAGTATGTATTCCATAATTGAGAAGGATTAAACTTGTAATTCTCCATTTTTATCCGATTCTCCAAATCCTTAAGCATTGCATAAGTGATAGGTTCTCCGTTATTGTTATAAATAATGCGTAAAGCCTCTATCTCATCTCTATGTTCATTTACATATTGTTCAAACGCCTGAGTCGTGTCGTGAGCTTCCTCTATGGAAAATCCTTTCTCAATCAATGTATCTTCACCGGGCATTAAAATTGTGACAAATCCGGCGTTCAGAATACACAGATATTCACGGGCATCGGGATGAATAGCGAGAGGACGTACCAAGCCTTTCCGTTCGTTATTCGGTTCGTTTATATTCACATATTCCGGCAACAGATTATTATCCAAAGCTTCATATATACGAGATGCCATATCCCGCATATCTGTACCAGCCAATCTTATAAACTCATTCCTCTGTTCTTCATTTGCCTTATTATGTATTCTTGACAGACGGCTAGCCAACAATCGCAAATGTTCATCCGGCAGTTCACCATGAGAGATACGTTCTAAAAGTTGCCTTAAAGACAACAATGTTTCAGCATTGTTTCCCACTCCAGAAGTTGTTACATAATGCTCATGTTCTGTTACTCCCACTGCATCGACTAAGAAAAACAAATCTTTACTATGAGCATTTGGAGTAACATTACGAAGTTGCTCATCACCAATTGTACGTACTCCTCTACCTTTCATCTGAGTATAAAGAGAGTCAGACTCGACATCACGCATAAACATCACCACTTCCAAAGGCTTCACGTCTGTTCCAGTAGCAACCAAAGTCACAGTTACAGCAATGCGGAACTCCTTATCATTACGAAAATGACGTATCAACTCATTACTATCTCCAGCCGAATAAGTGATTTTCTGCACAAACGTATCATCTTCACGTCCAAAGACTTCCTTCGCTATTTTAACAATATTACTTGCATGAGCATCATTCAAAGCAAATATTAATGTCTTAGGTAAATAGTCAAAATTAGGTTCTCTTTGGGGATCATTAAACATTTCTGTATAAACCGCATCTCTATATGTCTCTAAAATCAACTTTATTTGAGCAGGATTAATAATACTTCTATTCAGTTCTTGTCTTGTGTAAGTAGTCGTTTCCTGTGTTTCGATATTTTCAGTTTTACCTGTATAGCGGGTTATTTTACGTACTTTATCCCCCTCGCGAATTGCGCCGCCATCTTCAGTTACTTGTGTTTTAATACGGAACACCCTATAATCAACATTGACACCATCAACTATTGACTTTTCAAGAGTGTAGTTCACTATTAAGTTGTTATTAAAGAAAGCCAATGTTTCAACAGCAGGAGTAGCTGTTAACCCAATCATTTTTGCAGAACTAAAATATTCAAGCACACTTCGCCAACTACCATAAATAGAGCGATGGCACTCATCAATAATTATCAAGTCAAAGTAATCCGGGGGCAAGTTAGGATGAACCGGCAAATTCATATTTCTAGTACCGTCGACAACATAATCCGCTTCATTATCATCATCTATAAAATCGTCTCCGGACAATAAAGAAAATAAACGCTGTATAGTAGAGATAACAACATTGACATCATTTGGGATTTTTGCAGTTTTCAATCTTTCTACTCCAAATATGATATTAAACGGATCACCATTTTCAGTCAAACGGAATGTTCCAAATTCTCCTTCTGCCTGTTTTCCAAGATTATTACGGTCAACAAGAAACAAAACCCTCTTCATTGAAGTGAAAGCCAACAAACGATAGGCAGCCAAACATGCGGTATAAGTCTTTCCCGCTCCCGTAGCCAAAACCATCAATGCACGATCATGCCCGCTACGAAAACTATTTTCTAATTTTGTTATCGCTTCATACTGGCAATCCCTTAATCCTTTCCTTTTTAAGGTTGGGAGTCCTGCAAAATCATCTTTAAGTCCTAATAGTTTTACTATTTCTTTAGGAGAATGAATTTTATTCAAAGAAATATATTCAGAATCAACGTCACGGGTATCTCTGAATAACAGTTCCCTTCCATTTGACAAATAAACTAAAGGTAAAGGATTCATCCAAGCCTGACACCAATGAGGTACACCTCTAGTATATTTTTCGGCCTGGTCTGCCACAAATTCAGAATAAATTGACACAGATTCTTTCTTTGCTTCCAATACGCCAACAGCTTTACCATTTAAAAAAAGTAAATAGTCAGCTTCACGATTACCTTTCAGCAAGCCTTCCTCGACTGCTATAGCAGATACTTCAGGAGAATAATGATTTCTATCAACTACTTCCCACCCCGCATCATTAAGCATACGGTCAATTATTATTCGAGCCTTTTCTTCCGGTTTCATGTGTGTGTCTTTTTTTTGTAACTTCCGATAAGGCTATATTATCGGAAGTTACAAAAATAGGTAAAAATATAGAATATGAGAAAGAAATGGAGATTTTTTGATACATCACAACACAATTTCTCTATAAAAGATTCTTTGCATATCAGTAATATTTGTCCAAACGTTTCCCATTCCCAAAATAAAGCCCTACTTTTGTGAAGAATATTTTCCCGTATATTAACGTATTAACAATAATATCTCACAAATAAAATAAACCCTACAAGATGAAAGAAAAATCCGACAGCCCGTCTGTCCCCTACAATTTCTCCCGGTGTTTCAACGACCAATGCCCGCAAGCCTCGAAATGTTTGCGCTACATAGCTGCACAAAATGAAACAGCCGATTACCTTTATATCTCCATCGTTAATCCGGCACGTTATCCTGCGGATGGGAACCAATGCGAATGTTTCAAGACTGCTGTCAAAGTTCATGTGGCATGGGGACTTAAACAGTTGCTTAACAGAATTCCCTATGAAGATGCGGTCAGTATCAGAATACAAATGGTCGGACACTATGGAAAAACGGGATATTATCGGTTCTATCGTGGAGAACGGGGGCTTATGCCTAAAGACCAAGCCTACATCAAACAGCTATTCCGTAATAAAGGGATAAAAGAAGAACCAACTTACCAACGTTACACAGAAGAATATATTTGGTAAGTTGCTGTCATCTGTCACAGATTAGGAGTTAATAGTTTAGTAATGAACCGATAAGACTGTGACAGCAAGAGGTGACAGCAGGGTGATGGCATTTTTGCCGTCACCTGGTTATTAGTCTTACAACATGATAGAGTGTACCGCTACGCGTATGTTTGGAAGGTATTTCTTGCTTTTTCAGTATTCTTCCGAAGGAATTAACCCTCTTGACAGACATCGGGATTGAACTGCCTTTTTGAATATCTTCCATAATCTCCGCTGGAGACAACCACTCCCCTTCTTCAGGCTGTGCGGCACGAAAATAACGGAAGAAAAGTTGCTCTTCCGGCGGGACTTGTTCAAATTCACGGTTGTTTTCCACCATGATCTTTTCTTCCTCCTGATCGAACCAGTAACGTTCGCCATGTTCCAATTCGTACATAGCTTGTGCGTAAAGCTGCTCATAGTCTATCGGACGGTTGGTGTCAATCACTCCGGTCACTTCGATACAAATAAAACGACGACTGCCGGAAGGATCGGTCAACAAGTCTTTTTGGTTACTTGTGGCTATGAATGAGGCGTAACGGCGCATTTCAAGCACGGCACTGCCATGAGGTTTCTTCACATTCAGCACAGGCTTTTGCAAAATATGTTTCAGGAAGCCTTGTTGTGTCGAACTCACCTGGTCAAATTCATCGATATTGATTAACGCAAAACGATTGAGGTAAAGTTCGGCATCTTTCTTCCGGGAAAAGTCAATACTGTCGGTATAGTAGGAACGCTCGGAAGGGGGCATTATGCTCCGGCAAAAGGTGGATTTACGTGTCCCTTGCAATCCGACAAGTAAGGGAGAAACACTGTTTGCATACTTTTTATTGCTTCCTTTCCAATGAGAAACCATATTGAGGAACCAACGGTGGAACAAATCCATCCAATACGGATTCTTACAAGGGACAGTGGCTGCCAATGCACGGATACGGTCTTTACCGTCCCATGCGGGAAGCCGGTAGAGAAAATCTTCCAACGGGTTGAATACAGGCACGCGATTGGAGTAAATATAACGACTAATATCCCTGTCCCACAACGGAATACCTTCCATTTGCGCATCCAAAGCAATGCTGTTCAGCGCACGTTTGTCGAGAGGATTGAAGCGGAAACGGAAAGAAAGCCTTTCACGATATTCTACCTCACCAATTTGGGTATTATGGCGGAATTCATAGCGGCGTTTCATGAATTCTTCTGTCTGCAAGGCGAGTTGCTGCTCTTTGCTTAGGCTGATATTCTTGCCGAAACCTTTGCACTCGGTATATATATTACCAATCATTTGTCGGATAAGTTCTTCCTGTTTATACATATAGAAGTGGAAAACGGTACGTTTCACGACTTCTTCTTGCGGAAGTCCCGAAGCAAAACAGTTTTTAGCCAGTTGGACGACTAAAGGATGCCATGTGCCTTCACGCAATTCAAGTCCCGCTTCCCGAAGATCGGCATACGCTTTCCGAAAAGCGGCTTCGAAAAGCATCAGGAAGGCATTTTCCGCATCATATCCCGGTACGGCACGAGTCAATGGAGATTTCTCCGCCTGAACCGCTTCCCGGAAAGTGGTTTCTTCGGGCATTGATGATGGTTGAGAGAGATAAAATTGGACTGAATTCGGACGATATATGATGTCCGGATCGTGGGATAATCGCGAATATTGTTCCAGAGTCGGTTCTTTGGGAAGTATATCGAACGGGATTTGGGGCTGATAACATTTCACAGCCAGTCGATAAGCATGGGCGTGGAATAGTTCCGCTTCTTCCCGTGTTTTGGGAAGCGAGTTGTCCGGTCGGGTGAAGGTAGTCCATATTTTCACCGTTTTTCCACTTGAACCCATAAAAGCACAACGGGTTTGTGGTTGCTCACAGGCTTTTTGTTTCACTAAAGCGATTTCCGACTTATTGGATAAAGGACCGATGGTCAGTTCTACAATACCGTTGTAGTTTTTCATCTGTTTCTGACCGTTTACTTTTCGAAATTCGGCAGCAGGAATTATCTTGGGCAGTTTATCGGCAAACATACACCGTTCATCGGAAAGGGTATATCGCAGATGCTCTCTGAATGTAGAAACAGGACGGGATTTTATTTCTGTCTTTATCTTATTTACCAGTATATCTAGATCCATTACGCTAAGCGCTATCGTATCTTCGTTCTTACGAAATTGAGTAATTTTCATTAATTTGATAATAATTTGTTTTGTCAGCGTCTTTGTGATCGTTGAGACTGCTAAATTAGTCATAATATCCGAAACCGGCAAAGAAAACAAGTTTTTAATACAGAAAATTATTGATATATCAAGCATCTCTTTAACCGAAAGAAACGGGATTGCCACCACTCTATTACGGGGCAAATTAGTTTTCTCCGCTTGAAACTACAGTTCCAGCTAAAGGAAACTATAGTTTCATCGGTGAGAAACCAATGGTTTCAAGTAATTGAAACTAGAGTTTCAAGCGTATGAAACTAAAGTTTCAAACCGCAGAATGAATGTACTGTACTGGATTTAGTTGACAACTTCGCTTGTTATACCTAAGTTCGTTTACTCAATATTTTTTAAAACCTAAATAAGTTTACTTGTCCCTTTGTAATTCCTGTATAAGTTGTCATTTTAGATATTTTGCAAAATTATGTATCTTCTCTTATAAGTGCAAGACTTCGGGCTGTAAACTTTCATTAAATAACAAAAACTCTTCGCTCGGGGATCGCCCTAGCGGCAACCTTAGATTTGCAGCATCAAAATATTTATCTTTGAATTGATATTGAAAGGAAAGCAAAAGGAAAACCATCAGCGGCAATAGAAGTCAAGTCTAAGTCCCTATTCGGTCCTTTTGCTCCTTCCTTGAACTCAAACCCATATAAGAATTTCAGTAAACCTGTTTAAGGTTATTAGGTCAAGTTCAGGTCCTTTCTTTTTTGTTTAATGTTCAAAAACAAAAGTATGAAAGTTTTTTATTTAGGAGTTGATGTGAGTAAGAAAAAATTGGATTTATGTTTAAGGAGTAACGGTAAGGACATCCTTTATGATGTTATTCCTAATGATCTATCCTCTATTAAATCTTGGTTAACAAGAACGTTTGAGAAATTTTTCCTCTCTGAGGACAGTTTGGTTGTCTGTGCGGAACATACAGGGCAATATACCTATCCTTTGGTCTGTGCAACAAAAAGTATAGGAGTCTACTTATGTTTGGAAGATGCAGCTAAAATAAAATATTGTCATGGAATACCTCGTGGCAAAAATGATAAAATAGATGCCTGCCGAATAGCAATGTATGCAGAAAGATATAATGATTGCCTACAACCGTATACCGCATCAGAGCTTATAATACAAAAACTCAAAAACTTATCAACAGAACGCAGTATGCTTGTTGCAGATAGGGCTAAATATCAATCCCAGCTAAAAGATCAGGTAGACTATATGGAACACTCAATATATATTGCTAAATGCAATAGAGTTGAAGGGATTATCAATACATTTACGGATTACATAGCACAAATAGACCTTGAAATAAAAGAACTTATAAATCAGGCACCTGTCATTGCTCATCAAATGGATTTACTCATGTCTGTGGATGGAGTTGGGGAACGTGTTGCACTGAAGATGATCATGGAAACAGATGCTTTCACTTCTTTTACTGATCCCAGGAAGTTTTGCTGTCATGCAGGAGTTGTTCCGTTCGTCTATGTGTCAGGAAGTAGCCAACGTTCTAAAAATAGAGTATCTAATAGGGCTGACAAGAGCATCAAGCATTTGCTACATATGGCGGCACTATCTGTTTCACAAGTGAAAAATAGTCCATTGAAGAAATATTATGACAGAAAGGTCGAAGAGGGAAAAAATAAGATGTCGGTTCTGAATGCAGTTAGAGCGAAATTAGTTACGATTATGTTCGCTGTAATTAGGACGGATGCTTTTTTTTCGAGAAATTATCAAAATTCGCTTGCGTAATCCATAAGAATAGGGGCGGGAGCACCCGTCCCGACGAGCGGGACTTCAGCTACCTTTCCACTGCATTTACGAATATATTCCATCGGAGTTCTCATTTGTATGCCTTGATGCGGTCTAACATAATTGTATGCATATATGGCATCGGCTATACGTTTATCCAATTGTTCAAAGCTGTCATCTGTACAGTCAAAAAGCCACCCATTCTTGATCGTGTTATTCATCCGTTCAGCCAGAGCATTATGTAGCGGATCCTCACACTGAGTCATACTGATATTAATATGATGTTTCTTGAGCATACCTACATACAGGTTTGAGCAGTATTGCACTCCCCGGTCAGAATGGTGTATCAGATTATTCAAATCAACATTGTATCTGTTGTAAAAGTCCATAGCCATCCTCAGTGCCTTTAAAGGACCTTCCGCTTCGAGTGTTTTGCACAGGGCATATCCGACTATGGCCCGACTGCCCGCATCGGTAAGAAGGGACAGGTAAGCCCATCCCTGGCACGTGGCAACATAGGTTATGTCCGCTACAACCATTGAACCGAATGTGTCAGCTACAAATTTAGGCGTGACATTCAGCAGGTCTGGATAAATGTAATAATTATGATTGGAATTTGTTGTCTTTGGCCTCACACGTCTGACACGTTGACAAAGGCCATTGGCACGAAAAATATTATAGCATTGATCACGTCCAATGACCATCCTGACACCAAACTTGCGAAGGCAGCATGCATAGAGTTCACGCATACCAGCCTTGGGCATAAGTTTACGTAACTCATTACAATACAACACAATGCTTGATGTGAGGATGTCTATTTCCATTTTTCTGTTGACATGCTTATAATAACCTTGTCTGGTTATGCCGAAGTAATCACAGAGGAACTGCAGACTGCCGCGCATATGACGGGCACAGTTCCCCTGTGACAAGGTGTCGATTACTTGGCATCGGAGTTTTTTCGAACCTTGATGTGATAGGTTGACTCCGCAAGATTAATCAATTCCTCACAAGCTTCATGACGAAGACTTTCCTCCTGAAGGGCACGCTGAAGTTTGCGGTTTTCGGCACGCAATGCAGCGAGTTCTTTCTCCAGTTCATTGAGAGACTCATCAGAGGCTTTTCTTAAAGAGGGTTGTTCTGTACTCATAACTTTATCATTTATATGATACTTATCAAGCCAAAGAATCAGCAAACGACGGCAAATACCCGTACGCTTGGCAAACTGATACTTCGTTTCGGAAGTCGATAAATACTCACGAATATACGACATTCGTTCAGATTCTGTGTAAGGAGTGTACTTCTTTTTTAATTCTTCCATGTGAATTTCGAATTTAAGAAGTGTCAACTTATTCAGTACACTACAAACAATAGTTTCGCACCTTGAAACTGTTGGTTTCAAGGCAGGACACAATTCATAAGTACGGGGGTAATAAAATGAACAACTTATCCATTTATGGCTAATACTATTCATTTTCGAACAGCGTTTTTATTTTGTATTTGTTTTTTTAGGTGACAGCATTATTGCTATCACACTGCTGTCACCTTGTGCTGTCACAGCATTAAGTACTTATACTCTGCAAGTTAGATTATAATCTGTGACAGATGACAGATATATTTTGTTTTTCATTTCATAGAGAGTTGAACCTCTGAGTTCAAGTTATAAATGCGACACCGACTTATTTCACAGGGAACAATTATTCAGTCATCGTATCATATTCCACAATCTTCTCTTTACATAAGCGTTCAGTAATATCTTTCAGAATATCTATGCGGGCAATAAGGTATTCCAGTTGTTCTTGTGAGATACTGAAATCTTTGTTATAACGAGCCTCGATATACGAACGGCATAATAAATCAAAACATTCTTTCTCTTCATCCGTATTTTGAGGAAAGACTGTGGTCAATTCCTGTGAGAAACGTTTTACCATCCCACTAAGCTCTTTAATTTTATGAGTTTTTGGAAGATAATTCGTAAAAACCATCAGGATAGTATAGTATAATTTTTCACAAGTCTGATGAAGCATGAAAGCTGATAAGTTATATTGTTCTTTAGGCATGAAATATTCCTTCACAACACCCAAAAAGTCACACGCATAAGGATACAACCTATCAAATTCACTCTGCGCAATATCCCGCATCTCTCTAAAACTCAACTTTCGCGGTTTTGCCAATTCACATTTACCACTATTGTAAAGCATAATTCCTTCCTTTACTATATCTGTAAAGAAATATTGGCTGATTTCCAAATTACGGTTTACTGTATTAATATGTTCTACAACAAATTGTGGAAAAGCATGACGACGGTCTGCAAACAAGTCATGATATTTATTCGTAATACGGTTCAATTTTCTTTCCACATATTTAGTCTGCCCGGTCACAACAAGAAGAATATCATAATCGCTTTGATAGGAAGTATGAACACCAAATTCTATATTAGTGTCCCATAAAACATAGTTTCCCCTTGCATAACTCCCGAACAGGATAACCATCTGACAATTCTCGATGTTTTTACACACTAAATCCAGCAAGACTGTCAATTCTTCCTGTGTACGTTTGGGTAAACGTTTTATAGACTTCTTCATTATCATTCTTATTTGTAACTTTACAAAGGTACGAACTTTATCATCCCTAAACTACAGAGATGGAAAAAACTTATAATAAAATCTTTTCAAAAATCCTTCAACACTTCCATCATTGCCGGACGACGTTTATATTTTATCCGAAATTCCGCTACTATGTTTTTCACCGCAGTCTGTCCTCCCTTTAGTTTATGTATGCACGGTAACACTTGTGCGATAAATTCATAATTCCTCCGTCCCATTTTCCGTTCGGCATAGTCATTCAACGAAGAAGTATACATAGCAATCAGCTGTTCCGAATGAGTATCCTTCAAATAATGAGCATACCGCATCAATGCTTCCAGTTGATCATATCTAGTTGATGACAACAAGGTGAACAGACGCTCATTATCCTGTTCTTTCACATAGATATCAGCTTCAGCACTTCCACCGAAAGAAAAATAGTTACTAAATTCTGTTTCCTTCATCATCGCATCCAGAAAATTCTTCCATTGTTCTTTCGGAATCAGAGTTTTGAGTTTATTGTAATATGTCAGTTTATCCCTGCCTGTCACAAACAATAGACGACATGTATCAACTACTTCGGAAGTCCGGTTGGTCGTCTCGTAAATCTTCAGTTTTATTTCCAACCATTTACTATCGGTACCGGGATATATCTCTTCTTTCGCAATCTCTATTCCTTCATCCAGCAAACGGATGGCTTCATCGTATTGGCAACGGACAATCAATTTTTCAACCTCCATCTCCCGTATTTCAGTCAGATAAAGATATTGGCGGATCGTTTCATTCGCTTTTTGCTCTTCATTCTGCTCCAATAACAAGTTGACTTTGCGAAGAACTAACTGATATAAATCATGAGTGTCCTTTCTTGTTTCAAGAAGTCCATCAATCAATTCCAAGGCTTTTTCTGTCGGCTGAATCGAAAGATTGATTTGCATCATAAGTTCATCTATATCATAGATTCCGTAGTTTCGATAAGTAGATATTTCAGCAATCTGACGTAATTCCTGTAGAATATCCGTCTTTTGTTTCTGAGTTGTTTTAGGATGTCCAACCACTTTCATGAGTAAACCTCCTGCATGCTCACAATAAAGGGAAGTGCCAAAGTCATCATCATCGTCAATATATAGTAATTCATCCTCATAATTCTCACCGATAGAACGAAGTGTTTGAAGAGCTATGGCAATAGTACTATCCATATCCCCCAGACTCAAAAAGAAGTCCGCTTTCTTCAGAAAAACATCCATTCGATTGAAAACAGTTTCCCAATCACGACTGTAATCATTATAACGATTATGATAACGAGACTTTTTACTGTCACCGAAACTATTAAAAATCTTTTGGATTTCCGTTCTATAATCTTTTCCCTTTGATGTCGAAGACGATTCCTTGAATATAAAACGCTTCAAAAGCGCCGCCTTAAATTCCGGATTCGTTGAGGCATATTCACTGATAAATGTAGAAATTTCTTGCGGACTAATGAATGACAGCAATTGTTTGATGTCCACATCGGGCTGTACAACCTCTTCTTCCTTTGTAACTATTCTCATTTTTGAAAATGCACTACGACTTACTCGTTTATTATTATCACGAATTGCCAGAAGTGCTGCCACGACATGCTTGCAGATTTCTCCATCACACGGACAATCACAGTACCAGGATTCTACTTCCTTTCCGTTCATAGATATTTCTACATTATAATCATCCGTTCCCTCTACGGTTGCAGTCCATTCACCGGGTGAGGTTTCTTCCAGTTCGGAAACGGCATCTGTATCATAATACTCTTCCCCGCGCATCAATATCTTATAGGGGACAAAGTTCTCAAAATTATCCAGTGTAATCATATAACTAATTTAATACTTTATATATCCTTCTTGTTCATACGCTTTCCCATATTTATGAATCATTGCCACCAACGGCCTTAAACGTTCGTCAGAAACCAACATAGCCCTATAACGCAAATACTGATTATCATAAAGTTGCCGGTTTCCGTCCTTGAGTCGTTTCTTCACATCTGCTGGAATGAAAAATTCCGCACGGTTGCCCAATTTGACATAGAATTCATTTAAAAAGATAGAAATGCCAGCCAAATCTATGTCTCCGAAATGAATATAACGATTGGGAATTATCTTTAGCCAGTTACACAAATCCTTCGATTGCGGATAACGGGACACGAAAAGAACTTTCATTCCTTCAAACAAGTACTTTTGGGCACGGATATGCTGAAAATTCTCTCCATTCTCTATACCCACTACTACGACATCTTCAGGAATACGGAAATATTCGTAATCCTGCATGAAAATAGAAGTGCCTTGCAAGGGAGAAAGCACACATGGTTCGCCATGAAACGTAGCTTCTATAGGCATATAACAATTGAGGAGAAAACCTTTGAACGTACGGGTATATCTCAGTTTAGAGTCCCCCGCCTTCGCCACTTGCTCCGAACGCGACACTTCATCCGGACAGTTCTTCATCTCAATCCAATCTTCCAGCTCCATGCCGGAAGTATAATTCTGGGAGATGTAGATACGGCATCCTTCCGGATCAATCATACGAAAACTACGCTTACTCCCTCGGGGAACAATAGTGATGATTCCCTCATCCATTAATCTATTTGCTATCAGTCCATCAAACTTTGTGTAAGGTATGAGCTCGCCGCCCAGCATTTTCAGAACCAGCCTCGCCATTGCCAATGTAAATAAACTGCCACTCATTTTTCTATCTTATTATAGGTTAACAATGGGACAACCTGTGTATTTGACCGCCCGTCTTTACTCAATAAATAGGTATAACGATAATCTTCCACATTGTAAGTAGTGGGAGAACTGTTTACCAACAATATGTTCCGGCAATTGGCAAAGTCTAGAATACCTTTCACATTGTTGGGGTGTAACTTGCCTATTTCATCCATCATACAATGGATTTTAAAGTCACCAAACTTACGTGACGCCTTTTCTTTGAACACATTAATCAGCATGATATTGACCATTGCTTTCACCAGAATGTCCGTACCGTCGGAACCTACATTGGCTATCTTCTCCACCCATCCCGTATCATTATCATTCTCTTTCACGCGGAACTCCAGTTTGAATGTATCGGCAAGCGCCAACCGTCTGCGTCCCGGCTCGTCAAGCAGGAATTTCATAAACGACAACAAATGCCGGACAGCCATCGCATTGACATCTTCACGGGAATCCTGCGAGAACAAGTCAACCTTTCCCATATTATATTGGTTCTCATCACTAAAACGTTTAATCTCCAACAATAGCTGCATTAGTTTATCGCTGCTCTGAAGCGGGCGAAGAGCTATTTCCTTTATTACTCCGGCAAAATTCCGCTTGACAAAATCGTCGTTGATATCCTTTATTGTTCTGTGTATCTCGCTTTCATTACGGGTCAGTCCTCCCACTTCCTGCGAAATCCGGCGGATTATATCCGTATACCGTTCACTGATATGTTTCTGATAATCGGAAATCTTATCATTATCCACAAACTCGCACAGATTGGAAGCGAAATCATAGTAATCCTGTTCTCCAACCAGTTCCGTACGGAAATGAAACGTGTTTTTTGACGAGAAGTTTCCATTGAACTGCGTCACCGCTTTCTTGAATTCTTCTGTTTTTCTGATAGTGGATACGATGAGCGACTTCAACTCTTCCACAATAACATCGCAATTTTTCCGGGTAGGCTTCTCTCCTATTTCTGTCACAGAAGGCGGACAAAAAGTTTCATCTTTCCGGAACATATCCACTTTATTCAACCCGTCCTCCAATAAGTGCAATTCTTTGCTAATCCGCTCAAGATGCTCGTCCGCCCCTTTTTTCTGAATCTGCAACTTCTCCTTTTTCAGAGCGAAACGTTCGTCCAATGCAACTAGCTTCGCATCCTGTTCTTTCTTCCGACTTCGCGTAGCAGGTTCTTTATCAAACAGTTCCTCCTTGTCTCTTTCATAATAAAGAACTTGTGGGCGGGATTTACCTATATAATCTAATTCTTTATTTATTTCGGCAAGCCTGTCATCATACTTGCGGATAGTGACCGTATCAGCACCCTTTCCATTCAATTCATTCTCCTGCGCCTGCTTCAATTCCTTTTTCCGCTCCGCAGTTTGCTGTTTCATCCGCTCTATCTCTTGCTGAACGCTGGCAACAAACTCCTCCAGTTCCTTCCGGAGTTCCGTCCTGCTGTCATTATACACTTTCCGGCAGGCTTTCAACAGTTTTTCCCGTTCATCCAAATACTTCTGCTTCTCTCCTTCCGCCACATAGAGACGGTGTCCGATTTCATCCAGTTGTGCCTTCAATTCTTCAGTACATCCTCTTTTCCATTCCTCCTCCTTCGTCTTCCATGAGGCGTAATCAGCCTGCAGGTTCTTCAATTTTGCAGGAATCTGCATTCGCTCGGCTTCCATCAGATGTTGTTCTTCCAGAATACCATGTATTTGCTTCGAATACTTCTTCTCCAAAGAAGAAACTGCTTCCCCCTCTTCTTCCGCTAGTCGGGTGAGACGGTCGGTACAAAGTTGCCGGGCAGTTTGTTGCCTATCGCGCTCCTGCTTCATTTCCTCGGGAGTGCGGACAGAACGCTCGATTGCTGTCAGATTGAGTGAAACGCCGAACAAAGTAGCTTCCTTATTCACTAATTGAGGTTGCAGTTCATTGTTGTACAACACCAGTTCTTCATCCGCCACCTTGCCTATCGTCTCCTGCCAATCCGGTTTGTTCTTCTCCAGCCATTCACACAAAGAACCTTTTCGTTTCTCAATCAAGGCGTCCAATGTTTGCAACTGTTCTTCAATCGCGCTCCGTTCTTTACGAACGGTCTCCATCTTTGTCTGAAATTCCCATTTCAATTCTTTCACTTTCCATTCACACTCCTGCCTCAACTGCTTTATTTCTCCCTGTTGCTGACGAATATTAAGTTCCAGTTCCTTGTCCTTTTTGCGCAGTTCGTTAATCCCATCTTCACAATCGGACATTTCCTTTTGATGGGGATGTTCGTATTTCACCTTTTGAAGTTTCAGGTTACACTGTGCCTGTTCGTCGCGCAACTGCCGGATACGATTATCCACAGTCTGCACTTTCTCTTCTTGCGTTGCCCTTACTTTCTCTTCTTCCACACGAAGTTGTTGCATCAATTCTTCCTGCTTGCCGGCAATCTCCGCATTCCGAGCATTTATCCGTGCTTGCTGGCTATTCTCAAAAGTACGGAAATCAGCTTCCAGTTTCTCAAACAGCAATCGGTACTTACTCAATACGTCCTCATAAGCCCTTGTCAGTTCCGATTTCATATTCCGGACTTGTTCAAGTTCCTGAATCAGTAATTCTTCGCAAGATACCCGTTTGATGATTTCTTCAATCTGCATCTGCTCGTAATGCAGACGTTTCTCACGTATCTTTTTGAGCAAATCGTTTATTATACCTATATCCCTAATCAAGCCATCACGCTCATTGGTGTACTTTTGTTGCAGTTCACCCATAAGCCGCAGCAACCGTTCACGTTCCGTCTCGGCTTTAGCCTGTTCTTCCTTCACTAACGGAATCTCATGTAAAGCCTGTTTCTCCGCAAAGTTAAGCTCCGCACGCCCTTCACCAATCTGCTTTTGAGTATAAATCAAGTCACGATAGGCGTTCATTACTTTCTCCGCCATCTTCCGGACAGGCACTTCTCCATTCTTGTTCTTTGTAAACCAAAGCATCACGTCCCTGTATTCCTGCTCGAATTCCTTTATCTGGCTACGATAGAAGTCCAAATCGACAGAAATATCCTCATCACTCATCGAACGGATAATGGTATCTTTTATAAAGTCAGCATCCAGTTTGGAATTTAAAAAGACGTTCTGTATCGTACGGGGAATATTCTGATATTTTGCACTTTCCACAATGGCAAACTTGCGGTAAGGTATCATTTCATGCTTGCGGTTATTACCGAAAATAATGTCCCGATACATTTCATAACTAGTCACTTGTGCAGTAATCTGAATCTTCGAACCGATATGTTCGCGGATGCGTCCCCACTCGGAATGTACCACATTGTGTTCGTCAATGAACCAGTCCTGTTGGAATGGCGCATCAATAAAACGGAAAAACACCCGTCCCTGGGATTTGGCAGCTACCACACAATACGCCCCATTCTCCCGCATCACTTCATAGATAATGTAAGAATTGGCGTATGGAAAGTAAAAAGCATCGAAGCTTTTCTTCTCCTTCGGAATACCCAGTCTTAGTTTGTCAGCATTGTAAAAGAAGAGGATGGCACGGAGCAGCGTACTCTTACCGACACCTTGCGTACCTATAAAATGTACGTTCCCATCCAACTTCACTTCTGCGTATGGAATATGGGCACTGTTCAGAAAAATAATCTTATTCAGGTATCTCATCTTGCACCTCCTCTGAAATTGTGATACAATCAACCAAGTCTTCCATATAATGGAAAGCCGACAAAACTTTATATGTCCCGTCGAGTTCGTTTTCTTTCTCTATCAGTCCTATGCTCTCCAGTTCTTTCAGCAGTTTGCCGACTACCTCATCATATTTCTTCTTATCCGAAAACAGTTTGGTTGCCTTTTCTTTCAGTTCAATATCGCATCCTATCTGAATCTCAATATCAGCGGCACGGAACAGGAATCCCGGGCCGAATGCCGAATGATAGGTTTTCAGGAAACTCAGGTAATCAATCCACTTCTGAATCGCCTCCAGTTTACGTTCCAAATCGACTTTCGATTCCTTGCGGGTAAAGTAGTAATAACCGTCACCGCCTTCCAGATAGAAGCCGATACCTTTGTAATAATCATAATAATCGGGTAAATCTTCCTCAATGGCATCATACAAGCGTTTTACTTGGGTAGAGACACTGTTGGAAGAAATGAATCCCCCTTTGCTAAGTATATTAAATATCTCTTCAGTGTATTTCATGGTCATCTGTGTTTAGTATTCAGCATACGTCATTTGGCATATATTAAAGGGTATTCCACTTCGTCGGAGATTTCATAAGTATCCGTAAAGCGAAGTTCGTCGGCATACTGTGATGCCAGTTGGCAGAAAAAGATTAATTTCTCTCCACGTGTCACCTCTTTCCGGTAGCGATAGTTCATCACAAAAGAGAACAGATGGGTGCTGGATGCCATAAATGAATTATGCACTTCCTGCAGGTTTACGGTATCTATCATTTGCGACTGCCCATCCAGATATCCTTCCGGAATGGCATCCGCCAGTTGTTTCATTCCTTTCGGAGAATTTCTCTGCCGCGCGACAAGTTTCTTCAAAATCTGAAAAGCCTCATCGGAAGTCCGTAGACTATCAATGGAAAGCTTGATGCGATAACCGACCTGCGGCTCCATCCAGACAGGATTTTTTTGTGCGGCAACAGAACGGATACTTGTATGTTCTTCCAACAAGAACTGGTCTTTCAAGTACTTCAACTTCTTTACTTTCTCAAAGATACGGTTCTGATAATCTATCAGATTCAGATAATGGATGATTTGTTTCTGGATTTCAATCAGGTTATGGTACGAATCATTTAGCTGAAGTTTTACATCACTTACTACATTCCGCATCTGTACGTCCATCGCCACTCGGAAGAAAATAGGCTGTCCGTAGTCTATCAATTCCTCACTTTTACGGATCAGCAGAGCAATATTGTTCCGTTTCTCATCAAGCCGGACGAGTTTGGTTTTCTTTATCTTATAATTCGGTTCGTTCTTATAAGTATTATCCATGTTCCTTTTCAAGTCCATCACATTGCGGACTGTAGTCAGAGCGATGTTTTTTAGACAGCGTTTCACTTCACGCTGGTAGTTGTATTTACGTTGCTCGTTATTCTCTTTCAGATAATAGTCAATATTTTCATTCAGTCGCGTCAGGTAATCCTGCACGAAAGAAACATTGATTTCTTCATTTACTTCGAGCACATCTTCAAAGAATTTCAGATAGATATCTTCCATTTCCAGAAAGTCACCAGTATCCCGGATAACCCCATAGTCAATCAGATAACGGATACGCTCTTCTTTGTACTCTGTCATTTCAAGCGCATAATCGTAGCGGAACGAAAGAGACTTCCGTTTGGCAAACATTTCTTTCAGAAGTTCTTTCTCCCTGTCCAGACTTTTGACAAGTTCTTCTATAGAACGAAAAGTGCTCATATTAGTTTTGTTTTTTAATGGTGTTTACTACTTCCAAATATTTACATAGTATATATTTCAGTAATAAGATATCACAAAAATAACATAAATGAAATAGTAAACCTAATTTCTGTATCAATATTTTTATTACTACAAAAATTAAGAAACTAACTCTACATATTCATTATACAACTATAAATTTCAAGTAAGAATTTGCAAAGGCAATTACTATTTATACCTTTGTGACTTCAATAGAAAATATGATTTCAATAGAGAATTAGTAACCCGTTAAAAGAGAAATTGATTATGCGTTCATTCATAGTATTTCTTTGTTTGGTCCCCACCCTCCTGTTTGCTCGACAAACTCAACTTGAGACACAGTTGAAAGAAGCCATCAAGGGAAAGAAGGCCGAAATAGGAATAGCCGTCATCATTGATGGGAAAGATACGATAACTGTCAATAATGATATTCCCTATCCACTGATGAGCGTATTCAAGTTTCATCAAGCATTAGCATTGGCCGATTATATGGGAAAACAGAGGCAATCGCTGGAAACCCGGTTACCCATTAAAAAATCGGATTTAAAGCCGGATACTTACAGTCCGCTACGAGATAAATATCCGCAGGGCGGAATTGAAATGAGTATTGCCGACCTGCTAAAATATACACTCCAACAGAGTGACAACAATGCCTGCGATATTCTTTTTGATTATCAGGGAGGTCCGGATGCCGTAAACAAGTATATCCATTCACTAGGAATTCGGGAATGTGCCATTGCCGGTACGGAAACTGCCATGCACGAAGACTTGAACCTATGTTATGAAAACTGGACTACTCCGTTAGCCGCAGCCGAATTAGTGGAAATATTCCGTAAGAAGCCATTGTTTCCCAAAGTGTACAAAGACTTCATATTTCAAACAATGGTGGAGTGTCAAACCGGACAAGACCGTCTGGTTGCTCCGTTGCTCGACAAAAAAGTAACCGTAGGTCATAAAACCGGAACGGGAGATCTTAATGCGAAAGGACAACAAATCGGTTGTAATGACATCGGTTTCGTACTTTTGCCCGGTGGACGTACTTATAGTATAGCTGTCTTCGTGAAGGATTCTGAAGAAAATAATCAAGCGAACAATAAAATTATCGCTGATATTTCCCGTATCGTTTACGAATATGTAATGCAGCATTAAGATGGAGACAAAGTACATTCGGTACGAATGAAGATTGAAACAAAGTAATAGAAATTAGAAAATTCATTTATATGAAACTACATCATATCGCTATCTGGACTTTTCGTCTGGAAGAACTAAAAGAGTTCTATGTCCGCTTCTTCGGAGGAAAAAGCAACGAAAAATATATCAATCCCAAGAAAGGATTCGAGTCCTATTTTATCTCCTTTGGAGAGGGAACAGACTTGGAACTGATGAGTCGTACAGATGTACAGAACACTCCCATTGAAGAAAACAGGGTTGGACTGACACACTTTGCTTTCACCTTTCCCAGCCAGGAAGAAGTATTACGCTTCACCGAACAAATGCGTTCGGAAGGATATACCATCGCCGGCGAACCGCGTACTTCGGGAGACGGATACTTTGAAAGTGTAGTCCTCGATCCTGACGGAAACCGGATTGAGTGCGTATATCGGAGAACTGCAAACGAATCGAAAAACAAAGCAAGACAGGAAACTGAAATAGAAAGTATTCCCCCCGTGACGCTCCATACAGAACGTTTATTTTTCCGCCCTTTCGAAGAAAGAGATGCAGAAACATTTTTCGCTTGTTGCCAGAACCCGAATCTGGGAAATAATGCCGGATGGCCGCCCCATCGTACGTTGGATGAATCCCGCCGGATACTTCATTCCACATTTATCAACCAGGAGGGGATATGGGCAGTGATACTAAAAGATACGAAACAGCTAATCGGTTCCGTAGGAATTATCCCCGATCCTAAACGCGAAAATCCGCAAGTGAGAATGTTGGGTTACTGGCTCGACGAATCTTATTGGGGCAAAGGATACATGACCGAAGCAGTGCAGGGTGTCCTCAACTATGGCTTTGAAGAATTGCGGCTTAGCCTCATCACAGCGACCTGTTATCCGCACAATAAACGTTCGCAGAAAGTACTGAAAAAGAACGGTTTCATCTACGAAGGTACACTTCATCAGGCAGAACTGACTTACAACGGAAACATCTACGACCACCAGTGCTACTACCTGCCCGGCATCTCCCAACCTACTCCGGAAGACTATGATGAAATCCTCCATGTATGGGAAATGTCCGTTCGCCACACGCATGATTTCCTGACGGAAGAACATATCCAGTTCTATAAACCACTGGTGCGGAAGCATTATCTACCCGCTGTTGAACTTTTTGTTATCCGGAATGCCAACGGAAAGATTGCCGCCTTCATGGGATTGAGTGACGAACTGATCGAAATGTTATTCGTACACCCCGACGAGCAGGGAAAAGGATATGGCAAACGATTAATGGAATATGCAAGAGACAAAAAACATATGGATAAGGTGGACGTAAACGAGCAGAATGAAAAAGCACTCCAGTTCTATCTCCATTTGGGATTCCAAATCATCGGCAGAGATGAAACGGACAGCATGGGCAAACCTTTCCCCATTCTCCATTTGCAACTGCCGGAAGCTGATTCCGCTAATAGAGATTAATTCCCCCAAACGAAAGCTACATGAACCTACGTGCAAGATTATCCGAACGAGTACACATTGAAGATATCAGAGAGGTACTCCACTTTATACAGGATGATGAACGGCTTAGAGAAGAAATCTACCAACTGATATTCGACGAAGACGCTATCGTCTCCTATCAGGCATTGTGGGTATGTACGCATTTCTCAAAGGCAGATGTAGAATGGTTGAGCCGGAAACAAGAAGAATTGATTGACGCTGCCATGACCTGCCCACACTCGGGAAAACGGAGAATGATCCTGAACCTGATATGCCAGCAACCTGCCGCCGATCCGCCACGAGTGGATTTCCTTGATTTCTGCATGGAACGCATGATATCCCGCGAGGAACCACCGGGCGTGCAATCGCTCTGCATGAAACTGGCTTATCAACTGACACGCTCCATCCCGGAACTGCAACAGGAACTACGCACAATACTGGAAATCATGGAGCCCGACTTACTGGTTCCCGCTATCCGTTCCGTACGAAAAAACACCCTGAAAGCCATGAAAGCAAAGAAAAACAGATAATTTCTATCGCTTTTATCTCACCGTTCAATTAGAGTATATTCAGATGGAATATCTGGGATATACCCGTCACCGAAATCTGGATACCGATGCAAAAAGTGAAAAAAGCAACGAGCTTATTAATGATTTGATTTCCCACCGGTCCCAACCTCTGAATAAACCTCTGTCCTTGTGAAAGGAATACATAAAAGATGGCCGCCATACAAATAATAACAAGCGCAATGACCAAATAATTAATCCCAGTTTGCAACAATTTGCCTTTAACACTGGCAGACGCCATCAAAGTAAAGATAACCGATATACTGCCCGGTCCGATACTGATAGGAAACGTGATGGGATAAAATATCTTCTGCTCGATGTTTTTCCATCTGAAACCGTCTACATTCTTACTGGCTTCTTCTTTATCAGACGAACCCGAATCGCCCAACAGCTCCATTGCCGTTTTACAAATCAGCATTCCACCTCCCAACTGAATAACAGGAATAGCCAAACCGAAAATCAACAGAAACAAATGTCCTATCACCAATGTCCCTACACCGATCATTATAAAATTGAGTGTCAGCTTCTGAATGGCTGCTTTCCGTTGTTGAGGATCGAGGTCTGTAAAAAATCCATTGACGACAAAACCATTCCCCAAAGGATTTATCACCGGAAACAGCGCCATAAACGATGACGAAAATATGATGAGAAGATTACTTAATGACATAATACCTGTTTTTTGATACTTTATTAATATCTGATATGTATCTAAAACATAAATGAAACGTTATTGTTTTGAGAATATGCTTTTGCGAGATGAATCCGCATCGGTTGAATACCTCGTGAAAGCAGCTTATAATAAACCTTTAACTAGAAATTAAAATTATGTGTACAAGAGTCGTTTATTCGGGAAAAAATGGAATGGTGGTAACCGGCCGGTCTATGGACTGGAAAACAGAAATGCACAGCAATCTTTGGGTATTTCCCAAAGGTATGGAAAGAAATGGAGAAACGGGAGCCAACTCCCTGCAATGGACGTCCAAGTATGGCAGCGTGGTGACTTCGGCTTTCGAGATTGCCAGTACAGACGGGATGAATGAAAAAGGGTTGGTTGCCAATCTGTTATGGTTGCCCGAAACGGAGTATCCGGTCAGAGATCAAAGTAAACCGGGACTTGCCATTACTGCATGGGTGCAATATATGCTGGATAACTTCGCCACCGTAGACGAGGCTGTCGCTTTCATTGATGAAAACACTTTCCAAGTGGTATCGGACCTGATGCCGGATGGTTCCCGCCTGGCAACCTTGCATTTATCTATTTCCGACGCAACGGGCGATTGTGCGATATTCGAATATACGGGTGGAAAGCTGACTGTTTACCACAGCAAGGAGTACAAAGTAATGACCAACTCCCCTACCTACAACAAGCAACTGGCACTAAACGAATACTGGAAATCAATAGGAGGATTGAGCTTCCTGCCCGGAACCAACCGTCCGTCCGACCGTTTTGCAAGAGCCAGTTTTTATATCAATGCCCTGCCCCAAACAGATGATGTGAGAATAGCCATAGCAAGCGTATTCAGCGTTATCCGTAATACTTCTGTTCCTTATGGCATATCCACTCCCGAATTTCCGGAAATTTCCACCACACAATGGAGAACGGTATCGGATAGTAAGAATTTGCTCTACTTCTTCGAATCAAGTCTGACACCTAATACATTCTGGGTAAACTTACGGGAAACAGACTTGTCGGAAGGAGCTCCGGTACTCAAATTATCTATCGCAAACGGTGAAACTTATCATGGAAATGCAACGAAAGAGTTTAAACCGGCACAGCCGTTCAGATTTATGGGAGTAAAAGGATAAAATTATCCCCGGAAACGATCCATCTGAAGCACATCCCAAAAGTTTTTGTATCTAACTTTTGAGACGTATTTCGATCATTTCCGGGGATAAAATCTGTTTCTTTAACAGCTTGCCATTAATTGAAATAATAAAGGAACACAGCAATTCCTTCAAGTGCTTTTTTCGGTTGGTCTTTTATTTCGATAGCAAACTTGATTTCCGCTTTTGCCACACCACGCAGATTAGTCAGCGAGTGCAAAGTAGTCACCAGACGGATGCTCTGTCCTGACAATACAGCCTGACCGAATTTCATTTTGTCCATACCGTAGTTAATCATCATTTTCAGGTTATTCACCTGGATAATCTGATTCCACAAATAAGGAAGCATAGACAATGTCAGGTAGCCATGAGCAATCGTGCTATGATAAGGGCTGTCTACTTTCGCACGTTCCGTATCTACATGAATCCATTGATGATCCAGCGTTGCATCAGCAAAAAGATTAATACGTTCCTGCGAGAGTTCCACATAATCGGAAACACCTATCTGTTGGCCTACTAGTTTTTCGAATTCTTCGTACGAATTGATAATTACTTTTTCCATAAGTCTTATCGTTTTTATGGGGGTTATTTACTATTAAATTGGGGACAAAAATAGGAAAAATAAACTGATATGCCACCAAATTTATAAATAAAAGCAAGGAATGAAGTATTTAGGTATGTTTTACAAACCGGAAGCCTGTTTCAGTGCTTCTGTCAGAATACTGTACCCCTTACCATTCAAATGTAAATCGTCGAGAGTCAACTCCGGATTCAGCCTGCCATCCTGCAATAAACGATTGAATACGTCCAGATAGACAATATCTGTTCCCTGCAATTTTTCGTGTATCTTCCGGTTAAGGATCTGGATAAATTTATTCACAGCCGTACTGTAGTCATCATAATCATTACGCGGAAAAATACAGAAAAGATATGTTTTCAGTGAAGGGACGGCAAGAACCGCTTTTACATAACGCTCTACATATTCATCTATATTTTCATCGTTCAACTGATAAATATCATTGGTTCCGAATTGAACGACAACCTGGCAATCGGAAGTGTCCACCGCAAAGGACTCCACATAGGCCAGCCCTTCACCGGGAGCACCATAGTTCAGACATTCCCATTGTGGGAAATAGATATCTAGTGCCCAAAAAGCCATGTGACTGTTACCAAGAAAGGCAAATTTTGGTTTTTCTTCTATCCTATCCATACAAATTCATTCAAACGTCCACATTATCTCACTCAAACTCTCAAACAAATATAGAATAAAATTCGCGGATTTACGTTACTTTTGCAAAGGTAATCACATTCATTCATATATATAAACCGATGATACATTTTTTCAAGAAACCCGTTTCTCACCTTGCGTTGCCGGAGAAATTCACTTATCCTTTCCATTATACCCCTCATCCATTGTGTGTGTTGGCTGCGGAAGAAGTGAAAGAATATATTGCAAGCCGGAAAGAATGGCAAGAGGAATTGGCTTCCGGAAAGATGTTTGGAGTGTTGATTGTGCAAACGGACAACGGAATAACAAACAACGAAGAAAATCAGATTGGTTATCTTGCAGCTTTCTCCGGCAATCTGGGCGGAAAGAATCTGCATCCTTATTTCGTTCCTCCTGTTTATGACCTATTACAACCGGAGGGATTCTTCAAAATCGAAGAAGAACAGATTTCTGCCATTAATATCCGTATTCGTGAACTGGAAAACAGCAGTTCTTATCTCGATTCAAAAGAGAAATGGAAGATAGAAACAGAACAGGCTAAAGCTGTTTTGAATCAAGCAAAAGCGGAGCTTAAAATGGCAAAGGAGGCAAGAGAGATTCGCCGCCAGTCATCTCCCGAGCTTTCCGAAGAAGAACAAGCCTCCCTGATTCGGGAAAGCCAATACCAAAAGGCGGAATACAAACGATTGGAAAAGGAATGGAAGAAACGATTGGAAGAGCTCGAAACGGAAGTCAGGCACTTCGATATTGAAATAGAGCGATTGAAAACCGAACGAAAAGAACGTTCAGCAGCTTTACAAAGAAAATTATTCGAGCAGTTCCGGATGCTAAACGCCCAAGGAGAGGTGAAAGACTTATATACTATTTTCGAGCAAACGGTTCAGAAAGTTCCTCCTGCCGGTGCGGGTGAATGTGCTTTGCCTAAGTTATTGCAATATGCGTATCTTCATCAATTAAAGCCATTGGCTATGGCTGAATTCTGGTGGGGCGACTCTCCTAAAAACGAAATCCGGCATCACGGATATTATTATCCTTCCTGCAAAGGGAAGTGCGAACCGATTCTGCAACACATGTTGCAAGGATTGGAGGTAGACGAAAATCCACTGCTGAATCCTGTTCATGAAGAGGAAGAACTGGAAATCGTGTTTGAAGATGAATGGTTGCTGGTAGTCAATAAACCGGCAGGGATGTTGTCCGTTCCGGGAAAAGCAGAGGACAGAGATTCAGTCTATCATCGTTTGAAGAAGAAATATCCCGAAGCTACCGGTCCTATGATTGTACACCGGCTCGATATGGCTACTTCAGGATTATTGCTCGTTGCCAAAACAAAAGAGGTACATCAGGATTTACAGGCGCAATTTGCAAACAGAAGTATTAAGAAACGCTATGTGGCTGTGCTGGATGGGGCGATAATAAAAACAGAGAAAGAGATAAAGCCAATAGCAGAGAAAGCTATATTAATAGCAAAGGAAACTGTATTAACGAAAAAAACAGCAAAAGCAGAAAGAACAGGAAATACAGGAAGAATCGAACTCCCTCTTTGTCTGAATCCTCTCGACCGTCCTCGGCAAATGGTTAGTAGCGAACACGGGAAAGAAGCGATTACAGAATATCAGATCATCAGTGAGTCTGAAAGAATTACCAGTGAATCTGAAAACACTTTCAACGAATCAAACAGGATTGATGAATCAGAAAGGAATATCAATGAGTCAAGAAAATACACCCGGATTGTCTTCTATCCATTGACCGGACGCACACATCAGTTAAGAGTACACGCCGCCCATCCGGAAGGCTTGGGATGCCCCATACTTGGAGACGAACTCTACGGAAAGAAAGCAGACAGACTATACCTCCATGCCGAATATATAGAGTTCCGCCATCCCATATACGGAGACATTCTCTGCATACAGAAAGAGGCCGATTTCCATAAAAAAATATGATTAAGCCATGAACCAAATTCTTTTTGAAATGTATATAGGGGTAATTACTAATTTTCAAAAAGAACCTGACTATGGACATCAAATTCCGCATTACAAAGTATTTAGCCGTATCTGCTTTAGCAATGCTGCTACTGGGAGCCTGCTCCAAAAACAATATCTACATCAACTATCCTGACGAAGAAAACAACGGAGGCTCATCCGGCTCCGGCAATGATGACAACAACGGTAATCCGACCAAAGAGAATGCGCTGATTACTTTCAGTGCTTCCGTAGAAGGACGAAACATCACACGAGCCATGTCCCCCATGGGAAAAGGACTTCAAAGCTGGTTGTGTGCCTATACAGCCAACACATCGAACAATATCACAGGCGCTCCCGTTGCTCAAGGCAACTATGTCACCTCCTCCCCCGGTGTACTGACAGGAAATCTAGGATATAAAATGTATTTGAGCAATGCTATCTATAGCTTTTATGCCGTATCATGCAATTCCACCAGCCCGGCGCCTACTTTCACCAACGGACTATCCGAACCTTTATCCAACGGAGTAGATTATCTTTGGTGGCACGCAGTTCATCAGGACATCGCCAGTTCACAGATAAATATCCCCATAACCTACCAACACGCAGCCACGCAAGTAGTTGTAGCGATCGCCGGAGGAGAAAATATCACTTTAAACAAGATACTTTCCGCTACCATCACCCCACCGAAACCGGGCGCAATCATGGATTTGTCAACAGGTATCATCACTTCGGAAGTCAGCTATGACAAAGCAGCCGATATGGGAATCAACGACTTCACCGTACAATATATCATGTTACCCGTAAAGAGCTCCTCTCCCATGACTTTGACACTGGAGCTGATGGTAAACGGAGAGAGCTTTTCACGTACCTACACCACTCCGCTCACTCCACCCAACAACCTCCTGTCAGCCGGAAATTCATACCTTTTCCGGGCAGTTATCAATGAAAACTCCATCTCATTCGCCAATGTCAGTGTGAAAGAATGGACAGAGGTAGACGAAAGCGGAAACCCGCTATACCCTGTACAAGATTAAAATATCCGAAATAAAATCAAAGCAAACCAGGTTACGCAAGCCACAAACCGGGTTATGCAAACTGCAAGTCGGGTTACGCAAGCCACCAACCGGCAATCATGCCACCGTTTGCGTAACCTGACTATTCGTAAATACCTGCTTCTTCAACCTGCGATAAACATAGATAAAGGCCGGCACGAGGAATAAGTCTGCCGCTATCCAAGCCATCGGATCACCGTAACAGACAGCAATAAAACCGAATACCGGTACGGCATAGAGACTGACAAGAATACGAGCAATCATCTCCGCCACTCCGGAGAACATGGCAAGATTGGTATATCCTACTCCCTGAATGGTATAACGCAAGATGCACAACAAACCAAGCATCGGGAAGAACATACAGGAGACATGCAGGAACAACTCGGTATCCAACAGTATTTCCGTTTCCGACGGATCTACAAAGATCAATGCAAAATATTTAGCTCCCACCATCAGAAGAACGAATGTAAATGCCGCATAAACGATCATCATCAAAGCACTCGCCTTAATTCCCAACCAGACACGCTCCGGTTTTCCTGCCCCATAATTCTGTCCGCTATACGTAGCCATCGCAATTCCCAGACTCTCGAACGTGCAGATAAAGAACATCTTGATGCGCATAGCAGACGTAAAAGCTGCCACACACGCTGTTCCCAATGCATTATTCGCACTCTGAAGCATGATGCTGCCGATAGCCGTGATAGAAAACTGCAATCCCATAGGCACACCAATGTAAAGCAGTGTCTTAGCCAGTTTCGACTGGAACCGGCGTTCTTTCGGAGTACCTTGCAATATTTCAAACTTCCGGTACATATAAATGTAGCAAAGAACAGCCGACAATCCTTGCGAAAAGACAGTAGCAATAGCAGCTCCCGCCACTCCCCAGCCAAGTACCAAAATACAGAACAAATCAAGAATGATATTCAGAACAGCCGCAAACAGCAGAAACCAAAAAGGCGTCTTACTGTCTCCCAACGCACGGATAATGCTCGAAAGAAGATTATAGAAGAAAGTACACGGCACACCAATAAACGTGACAAGCAAATAAGCATACGCCCCTTCGAAAATATTCTCCGGCGTACGCATGATCCGAAGAATATCCTCACATAAAATACAGGTGAGAAGAGCAATCACCACAGACATTCCCGCAGCCAGTTTCAGACTGACGGCCACATAACTGCGCATCGTACTGTAATCCCGCGCCCCAAACTTCTGCGCAACGGGTATTCCGAAACCTCCGCAACATCCATTGCAGAACCCGAGAATAAGAAACACCACCGATGTGCTAGCTCCAACAGAAGCTAACGCGTTAATTCCTAAAAACTTTCCTACAATTGCAGCATCAACAAGCGAATACGTTTGTTGCAACAGATTGCCGAGTAAAAGCGGCAGCGTAAACTTTAAAATGAGAGGTAATGCCGGCCCTGCCGTCATTTCTTTAGAAGTTGCCATACGTCTATGTTCTAAAATCGGATGCAAAGATACGGAAAATTCAATGAATTAGTTCTTGATTTGCGTTCCTCTTTTAGTTGACATAAATCAAAAAAATCAGTATGAGAGCATGAGTCTCCCGGTCTATCGTTTCACCAACCGTTTAGGTGAACCATGCCACGAGCATCCCAGGCAGAAGACTTCTGTCAAATCGAACCCCTCCATCGAATCTTCCGGATATTTGGGAACAACTTCACCATCTTCGAGCACATAAACCAGCAGCCTGTCACCCTGTTCATTCTTCACATACATAGCTGCAATCTTGCATTGCGGACACAATAACTTTTTCATGCTGCAAAGATACAGATTGTTTCCGTCAACCACAAACTCTTCCAACGATGTTTCAGAAGCCCGTTCATGATTTACAGTTTATCTATTCTTCCAGAATCCCGGATAAAACAACAGGAGTACACTAAACAATTCCAGACGTCCCACCAGCATCAGAAAAGAAAGTATCCACTTTGCCAGATCAGGTAAAGAATTCCACGAATATGCAGGCCCGCAAGTTCCCAATCCCGGACCGACATTGCCTATACTCGAAATAACCGTACTGACGGACTCGGAAAAGCCAACTCCCAAAAACAAAAGAGCCGTCCACCCAATCAGGATCAGAACCAGATAAAAAGCAAAGAAAATCAATACGGTAGTTACGATAGAAGAAGACACCGTCTGCTTATTGATACGTACGGGAAGCACGGCATTCGGGTGGAGCAGATGTTTGAACTCATTCCGAATGGCACGTGCCACAATCAGCAACCGCATATTCTTGATACCTCCACTGGTAGAACCCGTACACCCTCCCGAAAGCATCGCAATAAACAACAGTAACCACGTGAAAGGAGGCCACATATTATAATCATCCGTAGCAAAACCGCAGGAAGTATGCACCGTAGACACCTGGAACAATGCTTTCCGGAAAGCCAGTTCCCAGTCATAATGATTTTGAAAGACGAGCGCCAACGTGATAAGAAAAGTCAAGATACCCACTGACGCCAGAAACCAGTGCAGCTCTTCATCTTTGAATAAACGACCGACTTTTCCTTTCAAACACATCAGAAACAAAGAGAAGTTGATACTGGAAACAATCATAAAGATAGCCACCACATATTCTATGATACGGAGAATTCCAGTAAGATATACTGTTCTGCTTGGTAGAATATCCGCCCGTAGCAGTAGTGGCAAACGACTGGCAAATGGCATCAAACAAGCTCATGCCCCCAAACATCAATAAGACAGTTTCCGAAACTGTCAATACCAGATAAATTGTCCACAACCACTTGGCCATGACATTGATTTTCGGATGGGTACGGTCGTGCGTCACTCCCGTAGATTCAGCAGAGAAGAGTTGCACTCCTCCCGTGGTAAAGATAGGAAGAATGGCAATCGTGAAAAACACAATCCCCAAACCACCGATCCACTGCGTCAGGCTTCGCCAGAAAAGCATACCGTGGGAAAGGGATTCAATATCATCGAGAATAGTAGCTCCTGTAGTGGTAAACCCGGACATGGTTTCGAAAAAGGCATTGGTTATCGTATCAATGCTTCCGCTAAAATAAAAAGGAAGCATGCCGAAAAAGGTAAAAAACACCCATGAAAGAGTGACCACACAATATCCGTCTCTCCGGCTCATCTTATTCTCCGCTCCCCGTCCGTAGAGCAGTAACAATCCGCCTACCACAGCATTGATGATACAGGTGTAAAGAAAGTATTTATAATCACTTTCCCCGTAACCAGCCGACACTCCGGCACAAAGTAAGAACATCCCCAATTCGATAAATAGCAACATACCCAACACGCGCCCTATCATCTTCCGGTTAATCATGCTATTATTCTTACTCCGAATATACAGACTGTTATCTGAAATGTACTCTTCCATAACTCATGAATCATTTTGTATGTTCCCCTCATAGCCAAGAGTATGCCAAAATGAAAAGGATTCTGATAATTAGCTTGTAATCAATGCAATATTTTTTTCATTTTGAATAAGTAATCTCTAAATACCCTACCAAAATGAAAGGGTGCTTTTCAAAATAGAAAAAAGAAGAAGGTGTATTTTAACAGAATACGCCTGCATTTCTGCATAATCTTCGCTATCTTTGTCATTCCAAAGTGTAAAAAAGAAAGAGATGAAAGCATCACGCATTGCGCACGAAAAGAAAACGGTAGAGTTGATGATCCGCCTCTATTGCCGGAAAAAAGAAAAAAATACAATTCTTTGTGCCGACTGTGAAGAGTTGCTCCGCTATGCCCACGCACGTCTCGACCATTGTCCGTTTGGAGAGAAGAAGAGTGCATGCAAGGAATGCACCGTACATTGTTACAAACCCGTCATGCGCGAACGAATGCGACAGGTGATGCGTTTCTCCGGACCGAGGATGTTGCTTTATGCACCCTGGCAGGCCATACGACATTTATTGAACCTATAACTTACTAAAAAAATCAGTAATGAAAAAAGCCATTATCATTGGCGCTACCTCCGGCATCGGACAAGAAGTTGCAAAATGTCTGTTACTGGATGGATGGCAAATCGGAGTAGCCGGCAGACGGCAATCTGCTCTCGAAAACCTACAACGGGCAGCACCGGATCAGATTCAAATTCAAACGTTGGACGTAACCCAGGAAGATGCAGGCGAGAAATTGAATATGCTCATCGACAAGGTGGGCGGCATGGATTTGTTTCTTCTTAGCTCGGGCATCGGTTTCCAGAATACGAATCTGAACATGGAGGTGGAGCTGAACACAGCATACACGAATGTAGAGGGATTTATCCGCATGGTGGATACCGCTTTCATCTATTTCAGGAAAAGCGGAGGCGGCCACCTGGCAGTCATCAGCTCCATCGCGGGAACGAAAGGACTTGGAGTGGCTCCTGCCTACTCTGCCACCAAACGCTTCCAGAACACTTACATAGATGCTCTCGAACAACTTTCATATTTACAAAAACTGAATATCCGTTTTACTGATATCCGTCCCGGATTTGTTGCCACCGACTTGCTCAACGACGGGAAACATTATCCGCTATTGATGGATGCAGCGAAAGTGGGACGTCACATCGCCTGGTCACTGGAGCGGAAACAACGGATAGTAGTGATCGACTGGCGCTACCGGATACTGGTCTTTTTCTGGAAAATGATTCCCCGTTGGATGTGGAAACGGCTGCCCGTGAAAACCAATTAACACCAAAAGCAAACCAGGAAAGAAATAAATGAATAAATAGCAAGACCGGATTACTTCTTTTCCAATATTTCTACTTACATTTGTCTTGTAACATAAACTTATAATCTAACAAAAAAAGATGGAACAAAAATTTTGTCAAAGTTGCGGTATGCCGATAGACGACTCAACTTTTGGAAAAGAAGCGGACGGTAGCAAGAACGAAGATTATTGCCACTATTGCTATGCGGACGGACATTTCACGAAAGAGTGTACCATGGACGAGATGATCGAGCTTAATCTGAATTATCTGGATGAGTTCAATAAAGACTCGGAAGTGAAATACACAGTGGAGGAAGCACGGAAAACGATGAAGGAGTACTTTCCACAGTTGAAGAGGTGGAAACAGTAATTGAGAAATAAAAGGAGCTTTCAGGCATGAATACATATTCAGACCTGAAAGCTTATCTACTTATTTTCTTTTATAAAATCCGTAAAGTTCGACCAGTCTTCTACACGAAACGCACGAAGATCACGAACTGACGCCTGAAACCAAGGAATACGTTTCAAAGCGTCAATTGCACGAAAAAGATTTGCCATATCAGTTTTCTCTGTTAGATATACACTACCCTGCGTATTATAAAACTCATACTGACGCAACACTTTATTTATTTCAAAATAGGCATTGTTATAAGGCTCTCCATAATTGGCACGTAGGTCTGTAATGACCATATCAAAGGCTATTGCATACATACATTATCCTCATTTACAGGAATAAAATATTTCTGCTCACCAAAGAAAATACGGTTAAATTTATCACGAATCGCTATAACTAAGCCTTTGAACGGATTATGTTCAATATCAATTACTGTACCCTCTATCCATTCATCGAGTCCCGTTAATCTAGGATCCACTTTTACCTTTTCACCTTCTTTTATCATAACACTATTTTTCTTCATTGATTTCCAATTACAAAGATAATATTATTTCCTTTTCCGACGAATCAAAAGCGAGTATTTAACCATTTATTTCCGGGTGTCTTTCCAACCACTTCACTGCATAAGAGCACGTTGCTTTCGGCTTCATCCCGTTAGCTAATGCATAGGCGTAAGCAGCTTTTACCAAAGCAGCGGCAATCCCCCGCCCTTCAATGGGTTGTGGCACAATTGTGTGGATAATATCAAGAGAATCACCTATCAGGCGATATTGTACAAAGGCGGTGCGACCGTCTACTTCTGTCTTGAACAATTTTTGTTCGGGCTGATGAATAATTTCGTAATCCATAATTTCTGTTGTTTTAAAGTTGGTTTATCGTCCGTTAAATACTTTCGCTAAACAATCTTATATTATTTATTAGGTGCGGATTGCATAAACTGATATATGTATATGCCTGCGATCAGAGTTGCTCGATCCACTTCAACTGGCTCGTATCGTATCCACGACGTTCGGCAGCGGTGACGAGTTTCTTCTTGATTTCTTCCGGCAGTTGGGGTGTACGGCTTAGTATCCAGAGATATTTATCAGTACTGCTGCCTACCAGGGCATAATTGTAATTCTCTTCATCCAGTTCCAAGACATAATAATCAGAATAGAAACTAAGGAAGAAAGACACTTTCAGTTTGCCCGGCTGTGTGGGATCGGGTATTTTGGCGTGTCCGTTGGCAGTCTTGCAGATGTCGTAAGGAGAATTACGTTTGCATCCCCGGTTCTCCACACGAATCATGCCGTCGGGACGGAGCGTGTAAGTAGCCGTGACGTCTACAAGTCCGTATTCAAAACGATTCTCGTAGCGGGCTATTTCATACCAAAGTCCCATATACCGGTGCAAATCGAGAGAGGTAACCGTACTATGGTCCGTACCTCTGAAAAGACGTCCGACATTGGGAATGGAGAAATGAAATCCCGCCTCCGTAAGACGCGTTGAGCGAACTCTCTGGCCAGCAGTCAGGAAAGATGCCGCTTCACCATATAAGATACGGAAAATTCGTTGCGGAGCTACCATCGTTGTCCATGCCCGATAAGCCTTTCCCATCGCACGGGTGAAAGCATATTGCGAGATCTGCTGCGGAGCAACCAGGTTATATACCCCATGTGTCTCTTCGTGAGTGATAAAGAACTCCATTGCACGGCAAAGATCCCGTATCGATATCCACGGAAAAACCTGTGTACCGGGACCGATGGCGGTGGCTATCTTGGTGGCTTGCAAAGGGCGAAGCATCTGCTGCATCGCTCCCCCGTCCGGAGAAAGCACTACGCCGAAGCGTGTAATAACGAGCCTTGTAGGTTCGGGACAGTGTTTCGCCTCTTTTTCCCACGCATAGCAAAGATCGGACAGAAAACCTTCTCCACGGGTACGGGTATATTCGTCCACCTCCGCTTCCGAAGGATAATAACCTACGGCAGAAGCCGAAATCATCAGTTTCGGTTTCGTTTTGACTGCGTTCAAAGCGCGGATAATACGATTGGTTACAACAATACGACTGTTGAAAAGCTCCTGTTTATATTCCGGTGTCCAACGTTTATTGATAGGTGCACCTGCCAGGTTGATGACAACATCACAATGGGTCAGTGTCTGAATCAAATAACCGGACATACCTTCGCGAAACATCGACCTTCCTAGAGGAATGATCCGATGTCCGCCCTTTTCTGTAAGATAATTAGAAAGATGTTTACCTATATATCCGGTAGCTCCGGTCATTGCTATATTCATCTTGATTCGTTGTTTATTTTAACTCTATTAGAAAAACGTATAAAATGCAAGAAAAGTTCTTTGAAAAAAGCAAAATGAGGTTATCTTTGCAAGATAGACGTAAACATTGAAGCATCCAAAAAGGTTATAAAATGAAAAGACAAATGAAAATCAACTATATTCTTACACTTATATTAGTATTTTGCATCGGTGCTTCCATCCCAATATTGACAGGCAGCAGCCAAGTGAACGAACAACATTCCGCCAAATCGGAAGTGCCTTATTGTGTCACTCCGCCTACTGTTCCCGCACAGGTCACCTTCGACGGGGAAACGATCGACCTCCGGCGCTATGACCGCCGCGAACGGATGGACCGCGAGATGATGGCCTTCACCTATATGCACTCCACCACCATGCTATTAATCAAGCGCGCCAACCGTTACTTCCCCATCATCGAACCGATACTGAAAGCAAACGGTATCCCCGACGACTTCAAATACCTGATGGTCATCGAGAGCAATCTGAATAACATCGCACGCTCTCCGGCAGGAGCAGCAGGTCTATGGCAATTTATGCCTGCCACCGGACGGGAATTCGGGCTGGAAGTGAACGATAACGTAGACGAACGCTATCATATTGAAAAAGCAACCGTTGCCGCCTGCAAATACTTCAAACAGGCGTATGCCAAATATGGCGATTGGATGGCTGTCTCCGCCGCCTATAACGCCGGACAGGGACGTATCTCCTCCCAACTTGAAAAGCAGTTGGCAAGTCATGCCATGGACTTATGGCTGGTAGAGGAAACTTCCCGCTACATGTTCCGCCTGCTGGCAGCCAAAGAGATATTCAATAACCCGCAACGTTACGGATTCCTCTTGAAACGGGAACATCTGTATCCGCCTATTCCTTATAAAGAGGTAACCGTCAACACTTCTATCGACGATCTGAACGACTACGCAAAATCACAGGGAATCACCTATGCCCAACTTCGTGATGCCAACCCCTGGCTGCGCGACACTTCATTGAAAAACAAGACCGGAAAGACATACATTCTCTATATTCCTACACAAGAGGGAATGTATTACAACCCGCAAAAGACCGTTGCCTACAATAAACAGTGGGTCATCGACTAAAAAGGCTTTTTCTTTAATTCCGGCCAAACACTATTGATATGAAACTGAAAGAAAGAATCCATCGTTTTTTGCATGACGAGAAACTGAAACGAAAGTTATACGTCATCATCTTCGAATCGGACACCCCTGCCGGGAAATTGTTCGACGTGATTCTTATCGCCTGTATTCTGGTCAGCGTATTGCTCGTCATCATCGAAAGCCTGAAAGGACTTCCCACCTATCTGACGACTCCGTTCGTCATTATGGAATTCCTTTTCACCGGCTTCTTTACTTTCGAATACCTGACGAGAATCTACTGTTCACCCCGTCCCCGGAAATACATATTCAGCTTTTTCGGTATCGTAGACTTACTGGCCACATTGCCTCTTTACATCGGTCTGCTCTTTCCGGGCGCCCGCTATCTACTCATCATCCGTGCCTTCCGCCTGATACGTGTGTTCCGCGTCTTCAAGCTTTTCAACTTTCTGAATGAGGGGGAACGGCTGCTCACTGCCTTGCGTGAAAGTAGTAAGAAGATTGCAGTGTTCTTCCTGTTTGTCGTCATTCTGGTGACTTCCATCGGAACGCTAATGTATATGATTGAAGGAACGCAACCCAACTCCCAGTTCAACAATATCCCGAACAGCATCTATTGGGCTATCGTCACCATGACTACCGTAGGTTATGGAGATATTACTCCCGCCACCGGCCTCGGAAAATTCCTTTCCGCCTGTGTCATGCTGATCGGTTACACGATTATTGCCGTACCCACAGGTATCGTATCTGCCTCCATGATGAAAGAGTATAAACGCAGGAGAGACAAAGAATGTCCCAACTGCCATCGCTCCGGACACGAAGATAATGCAGAGTTTTGCAAATATTGCGGCCACAGCCTAAACCCATCCGAAACCAAAGCGGAAGAGAAATAAATCCTCTACGATCTACGCCGGACGAAATGCTCGAATAAGACAATGAAAACGCATCCCACAGCATAGCAGGCAATATCTCCCCAATCGAACGTAGAACCCAGCACAATTCGGGCTACGCGGTTCGTGACACCCAATGTTTCCACCAGCTGGAAGTATTGCAAGACTTCTACAAAACAGGCAAAAAGAAAGACATAAAACGGCATCCGCGGAATCCCCGTCGGCAGAAAGATACGTACAAAGCTATATACCAGCACTACAACCAGCATATCTCCGACATAGGGACGTATGAAACGGTCGCGCACATACAAAGCTATCAACACCTCCATACAGAAGATCACCAGAAAGCTGATTATATAAAAAATTCTTTTCTTCATTATTTGCTCGGTCGCGGGATTAAACATTTATTTGAATCTGCGAATATACGATAAAATGAATTGGATACGTTCAAATATTACTAAATGATTGATACAAAAAGGGGAAATAATTGTATATTTATGGTTCTAAGCATTTTTCCACAAACAATAAAAAACAGAAAGGAGATTGAACACATGATGTTGAATATGGATTTTGTAATCCGTTTATTGGTCGCCGGAATACTGGGAACCATCATTGGACTGGATCGTGAATACCGTGCCAAAGAAGCCGGATACCGCACTCATTTTCTCGTGTCGCTAGGTAGTGCTTTGATTATGATTGTTTCCCAATACGGATTTCAGGAAATTATAAAAGAAAGTAGTGTCACACTCGATCCCAGTCGGGTGGCGGCACAGGTTGTCAGCGGTATCGGATTTATCGGTGCAGGAACCATCATCTTTCAAAAACAGATTGTACGCGGATTGACTACCGCCGCAGGAATCTGGGCAACAGCAGGTATCGGCTTGGCGGTAGGTGCAGGAATGTACACCATCGGTATTGCCGCCACGGTGTTAACCCTCGTCGGACTGGAACTACTTAGCTATCTATTTAAAAGCATCGGAATGAAAAGCTCGATGGTTTCTTTCTCAACTCCCAACAAAGACATACTGAAACAGATAGCGGACAGATTCAACTCTAAAGACTACCTGATAGTCTCTTACGAGATGGAAACGCAACACACGGGTGAAACAGAATATTATCAGGTTACGATGGTTATCAAGTCGAAACGAAATAATGATGAAGGGCATCTGCTTTCGCTGATACAGGAATTTCCGGATGTAACGGTGCAGCGAATTGAATAGTCAGACTTTCGCTCCTCTCCCAAAATGGAAATCTACTTTTGCTTTTCCGTCAGATACTTCCAATAACGTACAGGCATATCCTGCCTGTGCTTCCTCGGATTCATGCGTTCTTTGATACAAATGGCCTTGAAATATGTCTTCCAAAGTTGTTGGAAAAGCTTCTCATCCTTGTCCATCAGACTTTCGTCCAGCATCCCCGTAATCAAATGGGATTCACGACTGTCATCATCAAACGAGATAGTCGTCACCTCCTGCAAGTCATAATAAAATCCGTAACGGCGTTTCATGTCGTAAATAATCCACTTCTGATCGGCAAAACGGTCTTTGAAATGGTGAACCGTCAGCGGGAGCGCATTATACTGCGGTTCGAAAGCGGCAAAGAATGTACCGTCGGCAGCTTTCTGGAAACGGACAAACTGCATCAGGTGCACACGTTCGCCATCCACCTTCTTCCATATTTGCACCAATTGCAAAACGTCCGGATCACCAAAATTGGTTTCAATGGACCGGGGCGCGTCGATCGCTTTACGGATATAACGAAAAATAAGCATCCCTACTTCCGGAAGTTCCGACAGCCAACTTTGCGTGAGGCACCCCAAAGCGGAAGAGGAAACTTTCTTCTGTAATCCCCGCCACACACGCCCGGCCTTTTCTTCATCGGTCACTACCGTATGCAGCTCATCACAAAATAAAGGCAAAGCATCTCCTTCCGACAGCAAAGCATCGGGGAAAGTCTTGCGGAAATAGGCGTCGAACACAGCCGTCAGCAGACCATCAAAGGTTTTATCGTAAATATAAACACTAAACATATTTACTATTAGACAATTTACGATTTACTATTTAAGTTACTATTAGACAATTTACAATTGAATTTACTATTAGACGATTTACGCTTGGTATCACTTTTGAATAGTAAATTGTCTAATCGTAAATTATTCTTATTCGCCAAAATCAAGCAACAACTGGCGTTCATCCACTTTCTTTTTTGGTTTCGGCAACAATAAGCTGCGCACTCGTTGCGGAGAAAGTTCGTTCACCGTCTGCATCTGAAGAGGCAGTTCTTTGCAAGTGATGAAATATTGCGCTTTCTTCATCACCACTCCTATCTTCTTCAGTTCATAAAATCCCAGCCGCGAAAAACGACGGGAAGCAACAATCAGTTTCGCCGACTTCACCCCTACTCCCGGCACACGGAGCAACATTTCGTAGTCTGCCTTATTGATGTCAACAGGAAACTGTTCGGGATGGCGCAAAGCCCACGAAAGTTTCGGGTCTATTTCGAGATCGAGATCCGGATAGGAATCATCCACAATTTCATCTACCTTGAATTGATAAAAACGCAATAACCAGTCAGCCTGATAGAGCCGGTTTTCACGTACCAGAGGCGGCTGTTTCAATGCCGGAAGGCGCTTATCATACGTATTCACGGAAACGTAGCCCGAGTAATAGACACGTTTCATGGTGGGGCGCCCATAAAGTGCCGACGAAAGAAAAAGAATATCTTTATCCGATTCGGAGGTAGCTCCCACAATCACCTGGGTACTTTGTCCCGCAGGTGCGAAACGCGGTGCGTGGCGAAACTTCTGCCGTTCTTCTTTACTCTCCAACACGCCTTGTTGAATGTATTTCATCGGAGCAAATACGCTTTTATGGTCTTTTTCCGGTGCAAGCAGTTTCAAATTTTCTTCTTTGGGAATTTCGACGTTGACGCTAAGACGATCGGCATACAATCCGGCTTCATTCACTAATTCGCGACTGGCTCCGGGAATACTCTTGAGATGGATATAACCGTTAAAACGGTACACTTGCCGCAAATCTTTGGCTACACGCACAAGTCTCTCCATTGTATAGTCCGGATTACGGACCACTCCGGAGCTAAGAAACAGCCCTTCGATATAGTTACGACGGTAGAATTCCATTGTCAGCTCCACCAATTCCGAAACGGAAAAGGTAGCGCGGGGAAGATCGTTGCTACGACGGTTGACGCAATAGGCACAATCGTAAATGCAATAATTGGTAAGCATGATTTTCAATAGCGAGATACATCGACCGTCCTCGGCAAAACTGTGGCATATCCCCCATCCTCCCACAGTGTTTCCCAGCGTTCCCGGCTTATTGGAACGCACCGTACCACTGGAAGAACAGGAAACATCGTACTTGGCAGATTCTGCAAGTATCTTCAGTTTAGCTAAGACGTTTTCGTTCATCATTCCCGATCTTGATTCTTTTCGCAAATATACGATTTAATTTGAGATGCGTATAGAAGAAAAAAGTTTGCCCCCTACAAATTGCAAATAAATCATTTAAAAGAACCACAAAAATATAAAAAGCCCGGACTTACATCTTGGGAGACATCTCTTTTCTAAAAAAGCGATTCACCCAAACGAACCGCTTTTTATGCTATAAATAATTGCCACTATCCGTACTAAAACAATAAAAAGTCATTCCGCATTAAAACAAAAAGAGGGCATATCGCTTCACGATATGCCCTCTTTTTCAATATCCTAGTAGTCTTCTAAATTATTTTTTAGAAGCTTCCAAAGATGCTTTACGGAATTCTTTCATTGCTTTTTCGATTTCCAAAGAAGCTTTACGAGCGCGAGTTCCTGCTGCTTTGTTACCGTTTTCGATCTGTGCGTTAGCATCTTTTGAGAAGTCAGCATAAAGAGCTGCTACCTTTTCTACCAATTCTTTCATAATCCTTTTATTTTTTTCGTTAATAATGTGCCGCAAAAATACACTGTTTCCCGAAATAAAAGCATAAAATCAATATTTTTTTTGAAATAATCTTCGAAAAATATCTAAAAAAGGGGCTTTTTACCTTTTTTACCTACCTTTGTAGCCATGAAACTGCTTACAGATACCGATTATATACATGCACTGATTGCTGAAGGAGAGCACCAGCAACAGGACTTTAAATTCGAAATTTCCGACGCACGCAAAATAGCCAAAACACTTTCGGCCTTTGCCAACACGGACGGAGGACGATTACTTATTGGCGTTAAAGACAATGGTAAAATCGCAGGAGTACGCTCCGAAGAAGAAAAATATATGATTGAAGCCGCCGCACAACTTTATTGCGTGCCGGAAGTGGAATATTCTCTGCAAACATACATAGTGGAAGGACGGCAAGTGTTAGTGGCAACCATCGAAGAAACTCCACATAAACCGGTTTACGCCAAGGACGAAACCGGAAAACCCCTAGCCTATCTCCGCATCAAGGACGAAAATATTCTGGCAACTCCCATACATCTCCGTGTATGGCAACAGAGCGATAGCCCCCGTGGAGAACTCATCCGCTACACCGAACGTGAACAGCTCCTGCTCGATCAACTGGAGCACGGAACTTTACTCTCACTCAACCGTTACTGTCGACAAACCGGACTTTCACGACGTGCCGCTGAACATCTGCTCGCCAAATTTGTTCGTTATGATATTGTGGAACCTGTATTCGAAAATCATAAATTTTACTTCCGAATAAAAGACGAATAACCACAAACAATGCTTTATACTTAATACTTAACTATGACTTTTATCAACGAGATTAATGACATACTTTGGACGTATATTCTAATTATTATGTTATTAGGATGTGCTGTCTGGTTCAGCATACGGACACGCTTTGTACAATTTCGCATGATCCGGGAAATGATCGTGCTGTTAAGCGAATCCGCCGGCAAAGGAAAACAGGGAGAGAAACATGTATCTTCTTTTCAGGCATTCGCTATTTCTATCGCCAGCCGTGTGGGTACGGGGAATCTTGCGGGAGTGGCTACTGCCATTGCCATCGGAGGTCCCGGGGCTATTTTCTGGATGTGGGTCATCGCACTGTTAGGGGCTTCGAGTGCTTTCATAGAGTCTACTTTGGGACAATTATACAAAATACGCGGAAAGGATTCGTTCATCGGAGGACCTGCTTATTATATGAAGAAAGGGTTGAAACAACCGTGGATGGGAATGCTTTTTGCCGTATTAATAAGCATTACTTTCGGGTTTGCTTTCAATTCTGTACAGAGTAATACGATCTGTGCTGCGGCAGAGCATGCTTTTGGGTTCAATCATATTATATTGGGAGGTGTGCTGACTTTGCTGACATTGCTTATCATCTTTGGAGGTATTCAACGCATTGCCCGCGTCAGCAGTATTATCGTGCCTGTTATGGCTTTGGGATATGTAGGGCTGGCACTGGTTATTGTTGCACTCAATATCACTCATTTACCGGGTGTTATCGCACTGATTGTCAGCTATGCTTTCGGTTGGGAGCAGGCATTGGCAGGAGGAGTTGGTATGGCATTAATGCAGGGCATCAAGAGAGGACTTTTCAGCAATGAGGCCGGTATGGGTTCGGCCCCGAATGCGGCTGCCACGGCTCATGTCAGCCATCCCGTAAAACAAGGGTTGATACAGACTTTGGCGGTATTTACAGATACATTATTGATATGTACCTGTACGGCTTTTATCATCCTCTTTAGTGGGGCTCCTCTGGATGGTTCGGCTAATGGAGTGCAGCTGACTCAACAGGCGTTGACAAACGAAATAGGTTCTTCGGGCAGTATCTTCGTTGCCGTAGCTCTTTTCTTTTTTGCTTTCAGCAGTATTCTGGGGAATTATTATTATGGTGAGGCTAATATCCGTTTTATCACTCACCGGAAATGGGTACTTCATGGTTACAGGATATTGGTGGGTGGTATGGTACTCTTCGGTTCACTTGCCACATTGGATATGGTATGGAGCCTGGCAGATGTCACGATGGCGTTAATGGCTATCTGTAATCTGATCGCTATCCTTTTCCTCGGAAAATATGCTATCCGTCTGCTAAATGATTACCGCGCGCAAAAGAAAGCTGGCATCCAAAGCCCTGTTTTTAAGAAAGAGACAATGCCGGACATCGAAAAGGACTTGGAATGTTGGTGAAAACCAACTGTTTTTGTACCTTTGCACGCAAATTGACAGATGGTAGTTATGTTATATACCTTCCACACGCTCAAATAGTAAATTGTAAATAATAAAATTGTAGAGATAACAATGGGCTTATTTGGTTTATTCAAGAAAAAATCCGATGAAACGAAAGTCGGCAATGTAGAAGATTTCATATCACTGACACGGGTGTATTTCCAGTCAGTTATCGCCACAAACCTCGGTATCACTAATATCCGCTTCTTGCCGGACGTAGCTAACTTCAAACGTTTGTTTAAAGTTCCTACTCAAAACGGTAAACTGGGATTGGCCGAAAAATCTGCTGCGCGCAAAATGCTGATGCAGGATTATGGGTTGAACGAGAACTTCTTTAAGGAAATCGACTCTTCCGTGAAACGTAACTGCCGCACTCAAAATGATATTCAATCTTATTTGTTCATGTATCAGGGATTTTCCAATGATCTGATGATGTTGATGGGAAATCTGATGCAGTGGAAGTTTCGTATGCCGTCGATCTTTAAGAAGGCTTTGTATGGTATGACACAGAAAACGGTACACGATGTTTGTACCAAGACAGTGTGGAAGGCTGATGATGTGCATAAAACGGCTGCGACTGTTCGCCAGTACAAAGAGCGTTTGGGATACTCTGAACAGTGGATGACGGATTATGTGTATAATATTGTTCTTCTTGCCAAGAAGGAGCCGAAACGGAAGAACGACGACACGGAAACGAAAAAATAAGTCGCTTTAAATGTTAGAAAATCGTAAAGATTAATAGGATAGAAAAAGCGGGGGTTTTGTACCTCCGCTTTTTTTGTTATCTTTATGTACTTTTTTCTTTTGTCTTGATACAAAAGAAAAAGTACCCAAAAGAAAAAATCAAGGCTGCGCCTGCCCGGCTACTCCGGTTTCATTCCCGTCTAAAGGGTAGAAACTCGCTTCGCTCAAACAGTCTGCCCTTCTTAACGCCGGTAATAAAACCTTCGCTTGACGCCGTGCAGACGAGGCCGGAGGAGGACCATGCGGTATGGTAGTATATTATAATAATTAAAAAATAGAGAGATTGCTTATGAAACAAAAGAAAATGCTTGCGCTTACTTTTTCACAGTTGAAACAAATCTATAATCAAGAAATTCCGGAAGTGGTGGAGATAGCTGATAAGAGCTCTTCTGTGGAAGAGTTCAAGGCTGGGATGCTGCGTTTTTTGGAAATTTGCAGGATAGAAAATGAGGCTGCGGAGGAGGCGAGGGAGCAAATTCGACTCTTACTCGATTATGATGGACAGAATGTCCATGAACTGTCTACTGGACAGGATATGTCAGTACAGACGATTCGGTTGCTTTATGAGTTTCTGACGGGAACGTTGGAAAATATGGAGATACCGACGGATTTGTTTATTGAAATTTTCCAGATGTTTAAACGGTTGAAGGGAGAGGTTGTGCCTTTACCATCGCCACAGCGTATCAAAAGTAGGAATGACCGGTGGGAAACGGGATTGGATGAAGAGGTACGTGAAGTGCGGGATGAGAATAAGGAGCGGATGTTGCACTTGTTGATTCAGAAGATTGAAAACAGGAAGTCGAAGCCTTCGGTGCGTTTTCACTTTGAGGAGGGAATGAGTTATGAAGAAAAATACAGGTTGGTCAATGAGTGGTGGAACGATTTCCGCTTTCATTTGGCAATGGCTGTGAAAAGTCCGGGCGAGTTGAATCGATTCCTGGGAAATTCACTTTCGTCAGAGACTATGTATTTGCTTTATCGTGCCCGGAAGAAGGGTATGCCGTTCTTTGCAACTCCTTATTATTTATCGTTGCTTAATGTAACGGGATATGGGTATAATGACGAGGCTATTCGGAGTTATATTCTGTATTCTCCACGTTTGGTGGAGACGTATGGAAATATTCGCGCGTGGGAGAAAGAGGATATTGTAGAAGCCGGGAAGCCTAATGCTGCGGGATGGCTTTTGCCGGACGGGCATAACATTCATCGGCGGTATCCGGAGGTGGCTATTCTCATTCCTGACACTATGGGACGGGCTTGCGGAGGACTTTGTGCTTCTTGTCAGCGTATGTATGATTTTCAGAGCGAGCGGTTGAATTTCGAATTTGAGTCTTTACGCCCGAAGGAATCATGGGATCGTAAGTTGCGTCGGTTAATGGCTTATTTTGAAGAGGATACGCAATTGCGGGATATTCTTATTACAGGAGGCGATGCGCTGATGAGTCAAAATAAAACGCTTCAGAATATTCTGGATGCGGTGTATCGGATGGCGGCACGCAAACAAAGGGCGAATCTTGAACGCAAGGATGGAGAGAAATATGCGGAATTGCAACGGGTACGGTTGGGGTCACGTCTGTTGGCTTATTTGCCGATGCGTATCAACGACGGGCTGGTTGATGTTCTGCGGGAATTCAAGGAGAAAGCATCGGCTATCGGTGTGAAACAGTTTATTATACAGACTCATTTCCAGACACCGCTGGAGGTTACTCCTGAAGCTAAAGAAGCGATCCGGAAGATTCTTTCTGCGGGATGGATTATTACGAATCAGTTGGTATATACGGTGGCTGCTTCACGTAGAGGGCATACGACCCGGCTTCGTCAGGTGCTCAATTCGTTGGGGGTGGTATGTTATTACACTTTCTCGGTAAAGGGATTCAATGAGAATTATGCAGTATTTGCACCCAACAGTCGTTCAATGCAGGAGCAACAGGAGGAAAAGATTTATGGCCGTATGACACCGGAACAGGCGGAGGAGTTATATAAGATATTAGAGACGAAAGTAGGAACAGAAGAGGAGCCTAAAGAGGATGTTGCCAAGCAATTAAGACGCTTCATGAGAAAGCATCATTTACCTTTCCTTGCCACTGATCGCAGCGTATTGAATTTACCGGCTATCGGTAAAAGCATGACTTTCCAGTTGGTGGGACTAACTGAAGAAGGAAAACGAATTCTACGCTTCGAACATGACGGTACTCGTCATCATAGCCCGATTATCGATCAGATGGGGCAGATTTATATTGTAGAGAATAAATCGCTAGCTGCTTACCTGCGCCAGTTAGCCAAGATGGGAGAAGATCCGGAAGACTATGCTTCTATCTGGAATTATACGAAAGGAGAAACCGAACCTCGTTTCAGTCTTTACGAGTATCCTGATTTCCCCTTCCGCACAACAGATAAAATGAGTAATTTAAGTATTAAGAATTAGGTATTAAGTATTAATCGACAAGCATCAACTAACAAGTATTAATCAACGCCTATCAAGTATAAACCAGCGGCTTCGGTAATACTTATTACTTAATACTTGTTTCTACTACTTGTTTCCTACTCTTTTACCCGTATTACTATATTTGCAATAATTGCAGTTAGGCCTCCGGTGGTAATCCCTGAAGAGAAGATACTTCGAATTGCTTCCGGGGCTTGTTGTAATACGTCCGGCATTAGTTCTACCCCTAAGCCTAAGGAGAGGCTGACTGCTAATACCAAAGTTTCTTTACGGCCTATTTCTTGTGAGGAGACAATACGGATTCCCGCCGCTGCTACTGTGCCGAACATTAGTAAGGTTGCACCGCCCAGTACAGGATCGGGCATTAAGGAAAATACGGCACCTACGATGGGAAATAAACCCAAAAGGACGAGCATTGCTGCGATATAATAACCAACATAACGGCTGGCTACTCCGGTCAGTTGGATAATACCGTTGTTTTGTGCAAAGATGGAGTTTGGAAAAGAGTTGAATACACCGGCGAGAAAGGAGTTGAATCCATCTGCCATTACTCCACCGGAAACCCGTTTCAAATAGGAATCTCCTTCAATGGGAAGTCCGGAAATCATAGAGTTGGCAGTTACATCACCTGTTGCTTCAATGGCAGTTATCAAGTAAACCAGACCAATGGCTATAAAAGAAGACACATTGAAATCAACACCATATTTAAAAGGCTGGGGAATATTAAAACTCATCAGCATTTCCACATTCAACGCACTCATATCCACTTTTCCCAGAGCAAATGCCAAACCATAGCCAAGGCAAAGTCCGAGTACAATGGAACTCATACGCAGGTATTTGTTCCCGCAACGGTTGAAAAACAAGACGCTAAGAAGTACCAGTGCTGCAATAGACAGGTTTTCCCACGTAGCAAACGTACCATTATCCATAGCTGCATATCCGCCTCCGCAAGATACGATACCTACCTTTATCAGACTCAATCCGATAAGCAGCACGACAATACCGGAAACCAGCGGAGTGATAATATTACGCAGATATTTGAATGTGCGGCTGACAATCATTTCGATAGGCGCAGCAGCCATACAGGAACCGAAAATTAACGGTAATCCGCCTACCATCCCTGTGGCAATGATAGGGCCGATAAAAGAAAAACTGGTTCCCTGGATGCAGAGCAGTCTTGCTCCTATCACACCAAAGCGGCGGCATTGTATAAAGGTAGATACTCCCGAAGCAAAAAGAGACATGGAAACCAGAAAGCTTGTCTTTTCTACATCAAGTTTCAAGGCACTTGCGATGATAAGCGGAGGTGTAATGATCGCTACGAAAATAGCCAAAAGATGTTGTAAAGCCGCAAACAAGGCGTCTTTAAAAGGGGGACGGTCTTCTACGCCGTAGATTAAATCAGTTTTCATTTAACAGGGTTTCTATATATTTTTTTAAGTTCCGCAGAGGGATAAACAGAGATTATTCTGAAGTCCGGCTTCTTTTAGTCCGACTTTTTTTAATTCTATTTCTTATAATCCGTTTTTTAGTTCAGCGTCCATTTCAGAGCGAGTGTCGGGATAACATAAAAGCCATCACGACCGCCGAAGTTATTACTCAATTCGACTTCGGAGCCAACACTAAGATTGAAATTTTTATTTACTCCTTTGATTTTGTTTAGGTTTACCCAGAATTGTGGTTCGGAGAGAAAGATAGTCTTTCCATAGTTGGTTTCTTCGCGCCACCAGTCGGCAAAGCCGGAGAAAGTGAGCAGATTGCGGCAGAAATTCACGTACCACGTACCTGTCAGCTGGAAGTTGTTGGGCGATTGGTGTTTCTGAATATACTTATACATAGCAGTCAGCGTAAAGCCTTTGGAAAAGGAAGCATTATTAAAAGTGTAGGTAGCTCCTGCCAGATAAGCATTTTTATAAGACATGCCTTTCGATAATCCACCGTTATATTCAAGATGTGCAGAGAAAGGACCTTTCCAGAATTTTAGTTCACGGGCTATTTCCCAATAAGCGGAAGCGACACCCTCGGAAGTGTAATCCATATCAACAAAGAAATAAGTGCTTCCCCAAGTATCAGGATGAAACTTCTCCACAGTGGAGGTGAACAGCGGGCGACCTTGCAAATCTTTATCATACAAAGAACGTCCGAAATCATAATGTAGCTGAATGTTTTGCGCCTGCAATCTCGGTACGCCAGAGAGCAACATACAAAGGAAAAGAGCAGAGATAATCTGTTTCATAAGTAAATGTGTTTAAATGAAGATGCAAAAATAGTTAAAGCTACACATATAAGCACATTACTTCTGTCTTTTTTTATTCCAGGTTATTATTTCCCGTATCCCACCAGAGTCTTGTACCTCCATGGTCATCTCCGCCTAAAGCCTCGACAAGAGCAGAATATTGCTCCGGGTCTTCTGTCTGCAATGTACCTGGGAAATTAAGACGGCGCACCATGATCTCCGTGTCGATGCATCCGCTCCTACTATGATTGAATCGAACGGGAAATAAACGGGGATATCCCGTTCGTCTTTGTTCGGCCCAAGCTTCGCAACCTTCCGAGAACATGGCAATCCACTTCTGCGTGATAATCTTCTCCAGTTTTGTCTCCTTATCATCCTGCGGATTCCATTTGGGAGTGACTTTACAACGCGCTTCTATATTATTTTCTTCATCATAAGTGTCTATAAAGTCGGAAGCTGTCAGCTCACTTTTCAGGTAATCCTCCACCCCATAAATTCCCCATTGATGAAAAGAGGTAGTTACGCCGTTCCGGTAACAAGCTTCTTCATCTTCATCGGTCCACCCGCGCAAAGCGGCTTCGGCACGCAGAAACCAGACTTCCGAAGCAGTCATCAGAGGCGCATCGGTGCTTTGCAGGACAAACAGCTTCGACAATCCGGAATAATGACTATGAGCAAAACATGTCCCTTGACGAATTCCACGATATTGTCCTTTCAAAGCTTCATCCGTACAGTGTTCGAAATAAGCTCCAAGACGAGGATCATCATATCCGACCAAGATTGATTCCATGTTAGCACTCATGTAAGTTTCATTCCACACACGGTTAAGTTCTCCCAATGGATTGGTATATCCGGATTTGGTAGAAACGATTGCTCCGCCTGTTTCCGCTTCAAAGAAGCCATAATCGTTTTCTTTTATTTTCTGTATTTCAGCACAAGCCTTATCGGGAGCAACAGAGGCAATACGCATTGCCAACCGCAAACGCAACGAATTGGCAAACTTCACCCAGGAAGCGTATTTCCCATCCAACAAAATATCAAAACGTGCAAATCCATTGGATTCCGGTTTCTCATCTATATAGTTGGTGAGAGCAACTACAGCAGAATCGAGTTCATTGAAAAACTCATAATAGACATCCTCTTGTTTATCCGGACGGTAATGTTTTTCGGCATTAGCAAAATTCTTATAAATGATAGGACCATAATAATCCGTCACACGATGCATCGCTTCCACCTTTAATATTTTCGTTATCCCGAACAGAGCAGGATGTGTATTTCGGGTAGCATTCTCCGACTGATATATCTGTGGGAAAATATAAGAATACATGTGTGTCCACATGGCGCTATTCCAGCCGTCCTGCATATTATAATCGGAATTATGCGAGCCCCCGTTCAGAGGTTTGCCGTCATGCATATACCCACTGAACATGTCCGCGTTCAGATTCTGTATCAGTTGGAAAGGCCAGTTCTTTCCTTTTCCGTAGTCGTAATTAAAATAAATACCTTGCTGAATAATTCCCAAACGGATTCCATAGCCATTGTCGTCAATAATCAAGTCATCATCCGTGATACCGGACAAATCGGTATTGTAATCACGGAAATTACCGGTACAAGCTACAGAGAACAGCAATAACCCCAACAAATATAGATATACATATTTTCTCTTCATTTCTCTCTCCTGCCTTTAAAATTCACATTTCAGAGTAAAGCCCAGACTACGGGTCGTAGGCATTCCGAACACTTCAATTCCTTGATTATCATTTCCGGTAGAAAGTACCAGATCCGGATCAAAAGGAGCTTTCTTATACAAGAAACATAGATTGCGAGCTACAAACGAAAGCTGAACATCTTTCAGTACCTTCGTTTTCTGTATCCACTTCTTGGAGAAATTATAGCTCAATGATACTTCACGCAACCGTAAATTCGTAGCATCATACATATAATATTCCGTCACCCCGGCACGCCCGCCTACTATTTTATAGAATCCTTTCACATTGTCTATACGCTGACCGTCGAGCATTACATATCCCCTGTCACGCGCATCGGCCGTTATTTCAGATACTCCATAAAGATCCATTTCCGCCTGTGTCTGCGAAAGGACTTCACCTCCGTAGCGCCAATCAAGCAGAAAATAAAGGGTGAAGCCTTTGTAAGAGAATGTATGATCCCATCCCATCATAAAGACAGGGTTGGCATTTCCTACTTTCACCGTATTCCCATCGCCCTCCACCAATGGAAGTCCTTTATTATCACCCTCTGTTTCGTAAACGATATTGCCTGCATCATCACGCACAAAAGCCTTACCATATATATCACCGATAGAACCGCCTTTAATAAGTTTCATGGCATAGCTGGAAGAAAAACTGGTAGGCCCGTAAATCATTTCTTTCAGATCTTCGTGCAACTTCACTATCTTATTCTTATTGGTAGAGAAGTTTACAGAAGTTTTCCAGTTGAAATCAGGAGTTAATACGGGAGTTCCATTCAGTGTCAATTCCCATCCCCGATTCTGGATATTTCCGGCATTTACATATCGGTAAGCATACTTATCACCTGCAAGTGCGGGAAGTTTGAAGAATTGATTATAAGTATTGGTACGATAATAAGTCAGATTAACCCCTAAACGGTGTTGAAAGAATCGCCATTCAGTTCCAAATTCGATGGCATGAGTCATTTCCGGCTCCATTTCCTTGAAAGGTGCGGCGTCATTCGCCTGTATCTCGCCACCGGCATTGATCTGCGAAGAGGGATTAGTGATAAATGGAGGAATATCATTCCCTACTTTACTATAAGCGCCACGCAATTTTGCGAAAGAAACCCATTCGGGTAACTTCACCCATTTATCAAGTAGCATGGAAAGCCCTACAGAAGGATAAGCGAATCCGGATTTTTCATGGCTGGTATAAGACAAGGTTGACGCCCAGTCATTACGGGCCGTCAAATCAAGAAACAATTTTTCCTTATAACCGATCTGTGCCGTACCGAATATAGATTGCAACTGACGGCGTTGATCTATTCGCTGGTCAATACTGGCAGAACTGTTCATGACGATATTGGCAATATTAAACACATTAGCAAACTTCAAAGATGCATTTTTCGAATCATATCGGGTAGAATTAACGACTTTATCATTTATACTACCACCAATCGCCGCATCCAGTGTAAAATCCCCCCAGGTTTTCTTCACCATCGCCATGACATCACCATACATCTGGGTTTCCTGATAATCCATCTCGATATATCGTCCGTTCGCTCCACACAGGGCGGTGGCAGTAGACGCATAGAATTTCTGGCGTAACTTGTCCGCCCAATAATCCATGTTTCCACGGGCTTGAATCGTCAGCCAATCATTTACCTTAAAGTTTGCTGAAAGAGAAAGGATAATGCGTGTACGTGTTTCTTTACTTTGTATGCGGTTCGTTATCCAGTATGGATTCTGTTCGAAGTCTTCGGTAAACGTATGCCAATTCTGCACACCCAGTTTCCGTTCTTCGTCATAGGTTTCAAAATGATCTTTATAATAAGACAAATCCTCCCCACGAGGAAAACGATAGGGCCCTACCAACGGATTCATATAGAAACCTCCCGACACCGGCTTATTCTCGACGGTCTGTTTCATCACATTCACACTACCGTCCAGTTTCAGACGTTTGTCGAACATGGTAGCCGTCTCACGCAAGTTTATATTATGCTTTTTCAGTTTATTCTTGTCGATAATCCCCTTTCCGGTAGTATTGGCATAGGAGAAATAAGTTTGCAGGTTTTCATTTCCATAACTGATAGATACGGAAGTCATCGATGTCAATCCGGTACGGAAAAAATCATCCAGATTATCATAAGCCATCAGATTCTCTTTCTCTCCCCAGCTGTCTACCACATCACTGACACCATAACGATTCTGCATTTTAGGCATACTGAATGCTTTCTCGAAAGTGAGTCCTGTAGAGAAATTAATATTCCTTTGTCCGACAGAGTTGCCTTTTTTAGTCGTGATAAGAATCACTCCGTTAGCAGCCATGCTACCATATAAAGCCGCAGCAGGAGCACCTTTCAGAATACTGATGCTTTCTACATCTTCCGGATTCAGATTAGAGATTCCGTCTCCTCCATCACGATTCCCTGCATTCGCCGTACCACCAATAGCCGAATAAGCCTGTTCGGAAGAGGTATTCGACATCGGCACTCCATCTATTACATAAAGCGGTTGATTATCACCGGATACCGAACGGATTCCCCGGAGACTGACTTTTGCGGAACCGCCCATACCGGAAGAGTTTTTGTTGATTTGCACACCGGCAGCTTTTCCCGCCAGAGCAGCAATCATATTTACTTCTTTGACACGGTTCAGTTCTTCTCCCTTGATTTTTTGCACAGAATAGGCCAATGTAGCTTCATCCTTTTCAAGTCCCAAGGCCGTTACGATGACATGTTCAAGCATCACCGCATCTTCCTGAAGACGTATTTCAAGCACATTCCGACCTGCCACATTGACTTCTACAGTCTTATAACCCACAAAAGAAACTTGTAAGACAGCACTATCCGGCACAGACAAAAAGAATTTTCCATCAATATCGGTCACAGTACCATTGGCTCCCCCCTTTTCGCGTATTGTAGCACCGATCAGTGGTTCACCATAGATATCAATTACACGCCCTCTCACGGTATTATGATCAGAAGGAACTTCTATCGTCCCTCTTAACGCTTGTTGCTCCGAAGCATAACAATTTCCTCCCTCCAGAAAAAACAGGCCTATTAAGAAGCAACTCACAAAAACTTCTTTTTTCAATGATATAATAAAATATTGTTTGTTCATCACGCCGCAAAAATAACTAATTATTTTAAATCTAGCATTTTTTCTCATTGATTTTGAAGGAAATAAACATTATCACTATTTTTGTACGAAATTAAAATGAAAGAAATTATGGAAATCGAAATACATCCGTTAGAACCGTTTCTCCCAGCGAAATCAAAATTACTTATGCTGGGAAGTTTTCCGCCACAGAAAAAACGTTGGTCTATGGAGTTTTACTACCCGAACCTAAACAACGACATGTGGCGTATATATGGAATCTTATTCTTTAATGATAAGAATCACTTTCTGAATTCGACACTAAAATCGTTCTGCCGCGAGCAAATCATAGACTTTTTAAACGAAAAGGGGATTGCCCTATTTGATACCGCTTCATCCATTCGTCGGTTGCAGGATAATGCATCGGACAAGTTTCTTGAAGTAGTGGAAGCCACCGATGTTGCAGCATTACTGCGGCAGCTTCCCGAATGCAAAGCAATCGTCACTACGGGCCAAAAAGCAACGGACACTCTCCGACAGCAATTCGACATAGAAGAACCCAAAGTAGGTGATTACTCCGAATTTGTTTTCGAAGGTCGTGCCTTGCGACTATACCGGATGCCCTCATCATCAAGGGCGTATCCATTAGCATTGGACAAGAAAGCAGCCGCTTACCGGATTATGTTTCAGGATTTACAGATATTGAAGTGAAGTTCAAGTATTAAGTATTAAATATCAAGTATTAAATTATAAATGAATATGGCAACATTATTTTTGCAGTACCCGGCATGCAGCACATGCCAAAAAGCCAAGAAATGGTTAACAGAAAATAACATTGAGTTTACCAACCGCTTAATCGTAGAAGAAAATCCTACGGTGGAAGAATTAAAGGCATGGATTCCGCGCAGCGGTCTGCCGGTGAAGAAATTCTTCAACACGAGCGGATTAGTATATAAAGAGCTGAAACTAAGCGAGAAGCTACCTGCAATGAGTGAGGAAGAACAGATAGCACTATTGGCAACCAACGGTAAATTGGTGAAACGCCCATTGGTAGTGACAGACAGCTTCGTTCTGGTCGGTTTTAAGCCCGATGAGTGGGAAAAATTAAAATAATTCAAAACTTATTTACCCGAATGTTTGGAGATTCAGAAGTTTCTACTACCTTTGCAGCCGCAAACACGGGAGTAGCTCAGTTGGTAGAGCACCGGTCTCCAAAACCGGGTGTCGGGAGTTCGAGCCTCTCCTCCCGTGCAGAGTTAAATAGCTGTAAACAATAAGTTTACGGCTATTTTTCGTTTCAGGTCGGACGAAATTCGGACGAAATAAATGATAGTGACGCTATCCGACAAAGATAGTGACGGTATACAACAGCGATAGCGTCACTATCCCGAACATATACCGTCACTATCATTTTCTACGATTATCCATCTGGAATTCTACGTTCATTCATATCTGCGAATCTTACGCATAGTCATATAGCGTACACTCACAATGACTCCCGCCCGATTTCCTAGTTCTTATTCGTTCTTTCCAATCCTTTGGCAGCCTCAACCAAACGGATGAATTCTCTTCTATATCCTTTATCATCATTATTCAGTCCCTGTTTGGCCAGATTAATCACTTTATCGTAACTGGCATTTCCTTTGAAGTCAGAGTCCCGAAGCAACTGTCCGAACATAGCCACTGCAGAAGCAAAGCGGAAATCAGAAGAAACATTATTACCTTTATTATCAACGAAAGGAAGTTCCATTTTCTTGCTGACATCTTTATCCGGAGCTTTATAACGCAGTTTCACAGTCAGGAGATCATTAGAGCCTGTCGGTTTCACTGTCACTTTCTCTTTCTTCTGATATTTCAGATCGTCTATTTTACCCACATATTCATTCTTTATACCTGTAGGAATCACTTCGTAAAAAGCAGTTACCGTATGTCCCGCACCCATATCTCCGGCATCTTTAGCATCATTATTAAAGTCTTCGTCTTTCAACAGACGGCTTTCGTAACCAATCAAACGATACGCCTGCACTTGGGAAGGATTAAATTCCACTTGCAGTTTGACGTCTTTCGCCACTGTATGCAATGTAGCGCCGAATTCGCCTACTAAAACACGATTGGCTTCCTGCAAGTTATCTATATAAGCATGATTACCGTTTCCCTTTTCTGCCAACACCTGAATCTTCTTATCTTTATAATTACCCATGCCATAACCTAATACGGTAAGGAACACTCCACTCTTACGTTCTTTTTCAATCAATTGTTCCAATCCTTCGGCGGAAGAAACACCCACATTAAAATCACCGTCGGAGCAAAGTATGATACGGTTGTTACCATTAGAGATAAAATTCTTCTTGGCTATTTTATACGCCAACAGGATACCCGCACCACCTGCCGTAGAACCACCTGCCGTCAATTCATCTATCGCTTCACGAATCTTCTGTTTGTCACTACCCAGAGTGGCCTCCAGTTTCACACCGGCACTGCCTGCATAAGTCACGATAGCTACTTTATCTTTATCCCGTAAGTTGTTTACCAACAATTTGAGAGATGATTTCACCAAATCCAACCGGTTGGCTCCCCACATAGAGCCGGAGACGTCAATCAGAAACACCAGGTTAGATGCAGGCAAATTATCCGTCGGAATTTCTCTAGCTTTCAAGCCAATACGCACAAGACGGTGAACCGCATTCCAGGGACATGCTCCGGCTTCCATCGTGATTTTCACAGGATCACTTCCTGTCGGTTTCGGATAATCATAGGAAAAGTAGTTCACTAATTCTTCCGTACGGATAGCATCTACAGGAGGCAATTCACCTTTATTGATAAAACGACGCATATTACTATAAGAAGCAGCATCTACATCAATAGAGAAAGTAGAAAGCGGAGCATCCGACACACTCTTAAATCCATTCTCCTGAATCTGCCCGTATTCTTCCGCATTTACAGCATCATACATGATTCCCGGTGTCGGACATACCGCCATATAAGCAGCAGACACCGATTTAGTAGCCTTTAGCTCATGCCCGTATCCTACCACTACACATTCTTCCAATACCACATCATCAGCTTTCATCTTCACATCCAGCGTAGCCGATTTCACCACCCTTCTCTCTTGCTTATACCCGATATACTGGAACAACAACGTCTCCCCCTTCTTGGCCTGAATGGTGTACTGGCCCTTCATATTCGTTATTGCACCCTTCGAAGTACCCTTGATCTGTACCGAACAACCTACAAGCGGATTTCCATCCTTTGCATCCGTCACCGTACCCGACACAGTAATAACTTGCGCATTCATCCTACCTAAAGAAATAACCGCCATTAGCAGTACGAGCATCATCGCTCTGAATTGATTTGTTTTCATAACTTCTTATTTTAAAATGTTACTATTAGTTCGCTTTTATTATAGAGATGCACATTTCACACAGATTCCATAAATTGCCTGAACTTTTTTTTATCCGGCAGAAAAAAGAGTCATTTCAAAATTCTCACTCATTCCTTTGCAACTCTTAAGATGATGTGTATATTTGCCGATCATAAACATATTATAAATATGAAAAACGAAGTCGACGGAAGGCGGGAAATAGCCTCACGAAACACAGCCTGGGCTACTATTATTGCCCGCAAACTAACTCGTTGGGGTGTCACTCCCAATCAAATTTCCATGATGAGCGTATTCTTCGCTATGGTGGGGTGCCTTCTGTTGATCGGCACAGTCATTGATCCCGGTTTTAACAAGTATGTAGCCTACATTCTGTTCATCGTTTGCATGCAGTCGCGGTTACTCTGCAACCTGTTCGATGGGATGGTAGCTATTGAAGGAGGGAAGAAAAGTGCCAACGGAGATCTCTACAATGATATGCCCGACCGCTTTGCTGATGCTTTGTTCATCATTCCCATCGGATATATAGCAGGTGGATTCGGTATTGAACTGGGATGGCTAGCGGCCCTTCTTGCCGTTATGACAGCTTATTTCCGCTGGATAGGAGCCTACAAAACGCACCAGCATTTCTTTAACGGTCCGATGGCCAAGCAACACCGCATGGCATTGCTCACGCTTGCCTTTGTAGTAGCCACCTGCACCATTCACGCAGGATACGACCGGATGGTATGTCTCATAGCTCTGATAATAATCAACGTCGGCCTTGTCGCAACACTGATACACCGTCTGTACCTCATGTCACACACAACAAACAATGAAATAAAATGAAAGAACTACTGGATATCATATTTCCTACGCTAAGCGATGAATTGATTATCGTCATTTCGCTCATCATCGGACTGCTTGTTACGGCAAGCCTTATTCTTTTTCTCGTAAAGAAGATCTCTCCAAAAACAAATATCAGCGAACTCTCCGCCCGCACGCGTTCATGGTGGATCATGGCGGGCATGTTTATCGGCGCTGTATTTATCAGCTATAACATTTCTTACTTCTTCCTTGCCTTTCTCTCTTTCATCGCTTTCAGAGAACTGTATTCGGTGTTGGGATTCAGAGAGGCAGATCGCGGAGCATTGTTTTGGGGGATATTGGCCATTCCCATTCAATATTACCTTGCTTACCTTGCCTGGTATGGAGCATTCATCATCTTCATTCCGGTAGTTATGTTTCTCGTATTGCCCTTACGACTTGTTTTAAAGGGAGACACCCACGGAATTACCAAGTCGATGGCTCTGTTGCAGTGGATTCTGATGCTTTCAGTATTCGGTATCAGCCACCTCGCTTATCTCCTGTCGCTTCCTGAACTTCCGGGATTCAATGCAGGAGGACGAGGTCTGCTATTATTCCTTGTATTCCTTACGGAAATCAACGATGTTATGCAATTTATCTGGGGCAAACTTCTCGGACGACATAAGATACTCCCGAAAGTAAGTCCGAACAAAACGTGGGAAGGATTTCTGGGCGGTGTAATCAGTACTACCGTCATTGGTTACTTCCTCGGTTTCCTGACTCCCCTCTCCGCTCCCAACGTTATCCTGGTAAGTGCTCTCGTTGCGATTGCCGGATTCTCGGGAGACGTAGTCATCTCCGCCATCAAGAGAGATAAAGGAATTAAGGACATGGGGAACAGTATTCCCGGTCATGGAGGAGTATTCGACCGGATAGATTCTCTGGCCTACACGGCTCCTGTATTTTTTCATTTAGTTTATTACATTGCATATTAAACGGAGGGAATGGAAAAAAGATTCATGCAAGCTGCTGCCATGCAGATTATATATAAAGGTGTATTCCAATGGTTTCTGAAATTGGTTGTAGGAGTTCAGTTCACCGATTGCCAGTTCCTCAAAAAGGAAAAGCAATTCATCATCCTTGCCAACCATAACAGCCATCTGGACACCCTAAGCTTGTTATCTTCCCTGCCCGGAGGACTTTTATGGAAAGTCAAACCCGTAGCAGCAGAAGATTATTTCGGGAAAACCCGCTTTCAGGCTTCCATCAGCAACTTTTTCATCAACACACTGCTAATCAGAAGAAAAGGAGAAAAAGATTCGGAGCATGATCCGATCCGTAAGATGCTTGAAGCCATCGACGCCGGATATTCACTGATTCTTTTTCCGGAAGGAACCAGAGGAAAGCCGGAACAGATGGGAAAAATTAAATCCGGCATAGCCCGCATCCTGTCTCTGCGACCCGAAGTGAAATATATTCCCGTATTCATGACCGGTATGGGACGTTCTCTGCCCAAAGGAAAAATGATATTGTTGCCATATAAAGCATCTATCTATTACGGTATGCCCGCATTGGTAAAGAGTACGGATACGCATGAAATATTAGACCAGATTACAGGTGATTTTGAAGCAATGAAAGAAAAATATCAAGTCATTATTGACGAAGAAGAGGAATAGATGTTGTTTTTCAAAAGAAAAATATCAAAACTATCGGACGAGGAATTACTAATACATTACACGAAGTCCGGTGATACGGAATATTTCGGCGAATTATATAACCGATATATCCCGTTACTATACGGACTTTGCCTAAAATATCTGCATGATGAAGACCGGGCACAGGAGGCGGTCATGCAGTTGTTTGAAGATTTATTGCCTAAATTGGGAAATTATGAGATAAAAGTGTTCAAGCCATGGCTCTACCGGGTGGCAAAGAATCATTGCTTGCAACTTTTACGAAAGGAAAATAAAGAAATTACGTTAGATTATACCGTTAATGTTATGGAATCCGACGAATTTCTGCATCTATTAAGTGAGGAGGAAAGTTCAGAGGAACAACTAAAGGCATTACATCACTGTCTCGAAAAGTTGCCCGAAGAACAACGGACCAGCATTACGCGTTTCTTTTTAGAGGAAATGTCGTATGCCGACATTGTGGAACAGACCGGATTTACTCTGAACAATGTGAAAAGCTATATCCAAAACGGAAAGCGAAACTTAAAAATTTGTATTAAGAAACAAGCCCTATGAAACTATTGGACTACATACGAGGACTCCGCAAAGGAAAAGAGGCACACCGGCTGGAAAAAGAGTCGATGCAAGACCCTTTCCTGGCCGATGCTATGGATGGATACAACCAGGTGGAGGGAAATCACGAACAACGGATCGAGAAACTGCGGATGCAGGTTTCTGCTCATTCGGCAAAGAAAAAGAACACTTATGCTATCACCTGGAGCATCGCTGCGTGTCTGATTATCGGATTCGGTATCAGCAGTTATTTCCTGTTCCTGAAAAAGAGCATGACAGATGAAGTGTTCATTGCGGAAGAGAGTGTTTCCACAAAGTTGGCTGAACCCGCAGCTCCACCAACTCCGGCAATTCCTGCCACTCCAACAGTTCCCGCAACTCCGCAAAAGGAAATCGCATTAGCTACTACAAAGGTAAAAACGGATTCCACTCCTATTTCCGAAATTACTGCGAGACAAGCGGATAAGAAAGATATGATTGCCAAAATCCAAACGACTTCGCAACCACAAGGTGCGCCTGTGGCAGCTGTGCCGATGATGGAAGAAGTCTCGGAAGAGACTGCTGCATTGCAAGAAGTAGTAGCAACGATAGATACTTTCGAATCTGAATCAGATAAGAAAATGAAGATGGCTAAGGTAGCGACTATCCTTCCTCAAAATAACATGATTAAAGGGAGAGTGACCGACGAAAAAGGAGAACCGCTTATCGGAGCCAGTGTGACATATAAAGGAACGAATATCGGAACCATCACAAATATGAATGGAGAATTTTCGTTAGTCAAAAAGGATGATAAGAAACGATTGACAGCTGAATATATCGGATATGATCCGGTAGAAATCCGGGTAGATACCAGCCGGACGATGCTCATTGCCATGAACGAAAACAAACAGACACTCAATGAAGTGGTGGTAGTGGGATATGGCGCTAAGAAAAATAAGAAGTCAACAACCCTCGGAAGTGTTGTGAAGGTTGAGGAACAGGCAGAGAAAGAGATCACTCCACAACCTGTCATCGGTAAACGTAGCTATCAGAAATACCTGAAGGAGAATCTCGTTCGTCCGGCGGATGAAAAGTGCGCACAAGTGAAAGGAAAAGTTGTATTAACTTTCCTTGTTAATAAAGAAGGGCGTCCCTTCTACATCAAAGTAAAAGAGAGCCTTTGCGAGTCTGCTGATAAGGAAGCAATCCGCCTGATCCAGGAGGGACCGGACTGGATTTACGGCAACAAACTTGCAGAAGTAACTGTCAAATTCGAATAGTGGGAAGTCACTAAATCCAAGTACCCTTACGCCATAAGAATTCGAGTGGTCCCTGTTTATGACGGGCAAGCCACCAACGGCTGAATATCAGCTGAACAGTAAAGATGAGCAATGCAATCAGCAGACTTGCCGTTGCTCCGGCATATTTGTACATAGCTAATCCGAATCCATAATAGATGATTACCCCCATAATAGATTGGGAAATGTAATTTGTCAGACTCATACGACCGTAAGGAATCAGCAGACTTTGCCAGCCATATCCTTTCTCTTTCTTAAACCAAAGCAAGGTGAAGATAGAAACCAGGATAATCATAAACGCAAAATTGGCATAGGACGGAACGGCAATCTTATAAGGAATTTGTACGGACGGATTGGTGAGTAAGTCCGGCACAAAAGTTTTCAGGCAATAGAGAGGAATGAATGCGAGGACGACACCTTTCAACATCTTCTTCCAAAAGCGTACGGATTCTTCGCTCTTTATTAAATATTTCCGGCGCCCCAGTAACATTCCGAACATGAACAGGGCAGCCGTCTGAAACAAACGACCATTTTCCACTTGCCAGATATTGCTGTATAATTGTCCGTCGGAGATGTTGGAACAGAGTACTTCGAAGAAGTTACCATTGGCAGTTGCCTCCTGTGCACGCATAGCATAAGGCATAAAATGACCGGTTGATACAACATAGTCTGGATTTATCATCGCATAAATGGCACGTCCCCACTCATAAGGCTGAAGAAGCAGAATGAGGGCAATCCAAAAGACCGTTTTGTCCTTTAGCTTGCACACGGGTATCAACGCAAAACCCACTACCGCATAGAGTAAAAGAATATCCCCGTTATAGAATAAGGCATGTAACTGCGCAAACAGGAAAAGCAAACACATCCGCCAGGCAAATCGTCCGCGGAAGTCTATACCACGTTTCTCTGCATTGTGAAACTGAATGTAAAAACTAAAACCAAACAACAAAGAGAAAGTAGCATACGCCTTTCCCGCAAACAGGAAAAACAGGATGTCCCATGCATATTTATCAATTGTCTGTAACCATGCAGGCACATTCTCCGGTACTAAGAACAGATTATAATGCTCCAGATTATGTAATAATACAATTGCCAAAAGGGCAAATCCGCGCAGAGCATCCACTACTCCAAGACGTTCGGATGTTTTTAGTGTTTGAGTCATTAGTTAGATATAATTATTCCTTTTTTTAATGCCGGTAAAATTAATGGAAATATTTGAAACACAAAAGCTTGTAAACGTTAAAAAGGACTGACTAAAAAGACTGGGAAATTGTTTTTCATCCCTACTTACGTACACTCGCAGATGGGATGGTTATACCAATTCCGTCCTTTTTAGTCAGCCCTTATTCTTTATCTTTACAGTGTGACTTTTTTCTTAGCCGTGAAAACTCTTTATCTTTTATATTAATTCATAACTAGCCATCTGTATTGGCATATCCAAATTATGAAGCACTTTCTCCAATAGAATACCCTCACGGTTGTCATATTCATACCCAAAAGTGGCACGAATACCTTGCAGGATAAACTGTGTGGCACGGTCCAACGCCATCGGCAGACTGTCTCCCTGCATCAAAGAGCCGGTGATGACACTGGTAAAAGTATCGCCCGTGCCGGGATAATGTGCAGGCAGATAAGGGCAGGTCACTTTCCAGTAGCGGTTTCCCTGACGGTTATAAGCATAGACAGATGTTTTATGAGGCTCATCATGTACAGGAACACTGGTGATGATAACCACTTGCGGACCTTTATCAGACAAAAGACGAAGATATTCTTTCAGCTCTTCATCCGTGTTATCTGCTTTATAGGGTTTATCCAATAAATAAAACAGTTCCGTCAGATTGGGGGTAATCACATCTGCTTTCGTGATTAAATGGCGCATCTCTTTTATCATCTCTCCATCAAAGTTGGTATACAACCGTCCGTTATCTCCCAACACCGGATCGGCAACGATCAGGCTGTCCGGCCGACGAAAGTCCCTGATAAAATCAGAAACAATCTGAATTTGTCTCGGAGAACCCAAGTATCCGGTATAGATAGCGTCGAACTCTACCTCCAGCCTCTTCCATTGGGCAATAATCTTCGGCATTTCGTCCGTCAGGTCGAGGAAGGAGAAACCGGGATATTGCGTATGATTGGATAACACAGCCGTAGGAAGCGGACAGACTTGAAAACCCATGGATGAAAGAATAGGAATGACGACGGTCAGAGATACGCGCCCCATTCCCGAAAGGTCATGGACGGCGGCTATTTTCTTTACTTTATTGGCATACATATAATTTATAATTAAACGTTTTACTACTCTTATCCTACAAATTCATTTATCTACTATGGACAAACAGAAACAGATATCCTATTTACATCAAAGGAGATTCGACTATATTCTCCCAAAGACTCTATTACATCCGATGGAAACCGGACTTTATCCAAACAGAGCCTCTATTTACATCAAACGGAAGCTCTGTTTATATGAAACAAAGGCTCTATTTCTTATCAATAGAGCCTCTGTTTTTAAGCGTCAACGGAGTCTCCATTTCGTTTGTACTAACAAATATAAAACTCCATTGTTTTGAAACCAAATTTATTTTAGAATAATCAACACGGAAACATTAGGTTAATATCACTAACACGTCCCGTGCCCCATGCGCTCCCATCACTAAAGCCTGCTCAATATCAGCAGTCTTTGACGGACCGGAGATGAACGTTCCGAACTGATATTCCTGTCCGTCCAGTTCGCGGTAGGCGTCATACATGGTATCTACAATTTTATTCCGGTCGAGCAGAATGACCAACTTCTCCGAGATAAAATAGATTGCTTTATATTTCACCGTCTGCGGTATCCAGATGGCTCCGTTTTCGGCTACTCCGATTTCTCCTTTCACTACGGCAACATCTGTGCCGTCCAACTCTTTCGGATCATCCAAATTATCGGGATTGAATGTAGCGCAGGAAATATCCGGCAATACGGAAGCAATGCGCATAGCGTCCGGATAAGTCCGGCGTATGACCGCATTCACATCTTCCCCTTCGCCCAACACAACTGCTGTACCACCCACTGCACGGCTGATTGCACAAAACTGTTCTATCTTATCAGGATATGACAATCGTTTCATATCCGCAATATCCGGTTTATCATAACGCGTCTGCGTATGCTGGCGAATGCTGGCTAATATATCTTCTCTGCTGCTCATTTGGATTCCTCCTTTCCTTGTACTTTGTTTTTCTTCCACATTTCATTGAACGACTCGCTGGCAAATTCCGGCAGTTCACGCCCCTTTCCCCAATCGTCGAGATCGTTGTATTTCATGAAACGAGGCAGGCCATTTACCACCGGGGCTGCCCACAAGGCTGCGTTGAACAATGCCGGACGCTCCATCAGGAACTTCATACCGCCGGACATGATCTTCTTTCCAGTATTGGCTTTCCCCAGTCCGTCCAAATCCTGACGCCATTTGTAAATCTGTTCGGCCAAATCTACTTTCACCGGACAGACATCGGAACAGGACATACACAGAGAACAGGCTGAAAGATTATCATAATACTTCTCCGGAGCATGGGCCATACCCAAGTTGATGCCAATAGGTCCGGGGATGAAGTATGTATAAGAGTAACCTCCACTCCGGCGGTACACCGGGCAGGTATTCATGCACGCACCGCAACGAATACAGTTCAATGTCTTGATATGGTCGGGCTTGGACAGTAAGGCACTCCGGCCGTTGTCTACGATGATAATATGATATTCACCGCCTTCGCGGGGACGGCGGTAATGAGAGGTATATGTTGTCACCGGTTGTCCGGTGGCCGAACGGGCGAGTAATCGGGTGAACACACCCAATGCGTCCAGATCCGGGACGATCTTTTCCATACCAAAAGCGGCAATGTTCAGTTTCGGGTAGGAAGTACCCATATCGGCATTTCCTTCATTGGTACAGACCACAATGTCACCGGTTGAAGCGACGGCAAAGTTGGCGCCTGTCATGGCGGCTTCGGCATTGAGGAAGAGATGGCGCAGGTTCTTACGTGCGGCATGAGTCAGGTAGGTAGGATCAAAGTTTCCCTTTTCCGTGCCCATCTCCTTTTCGAATAGTTCGCCTACCTGTTCCCGTTTGATGTGGATGGCGGGCAGTACGATGTGGCTTGGTTCGAGATGCATCAATTGCAGGATGCGTTCGCCCAAATCGGACTCTACGACATCGATGCCACGCTCCATCAGGAAAGGATTCAAGCCACACTCTTCGGCGAGCATGGATTTGCTCTTGATGAAATGGTGGACGTTATGCTCATTCAGTATCTCGTAGACGATGGCGCAGTATTCATCGGCATCTTTTGCCCAATGTACGATGGCGCCGTTGGCGGTAGCATTCTTCTCAAACTCCAACAGAAGTTCTTCGAGGTGGCTGTTGGAGTATAGTTTCAACTCGCAAGCCTTGTTGCGCAACTCTTCCCATTCGGGAACTTCCTTGCTCATCTTGTCCCTTTTGGCACGGACCATCCAAAGGGTTTCGTTATGCCATGCTGCCATCTTGCTGTCCTGCAAGAACTTTTCGGCAGCCTTTGAATGTTTTGTACTCATGATTGCGACGCTAGAATTTCTACAATATGGATAATCTGAATAGGCAGATGCTCCCGTTTGATGACACCTTGCATGTGCATCAGGCAGGAACTGTCCGCTCCGACAATATACTCGGCTCCGGTAGCGATATGATCTTTTACCTTATCACGCCCCATGCAGACGGAGACTGCCTGCTCTTCCACCGCAAACATTCCGCCAAAGCCGCAACACTCGTCAATATGGCTGGGCTCGAATACTTCGATGCCTTCTACCAGATTGAGCAGGTCACGCAATTTATTGTAATAAGGGATGTTCAGTTCGGTGGGAGCGGAAATCAACAGTTCGCGCACCCCATGACAGCTATTGTGAATACTGACTTTATGAGGAAAGCGTGCAGGAATTTTGGAAGGTTTCAAGACATCGTGAATGAACTCACAAATATCATAAATCTTCCCCGCACTCTGACAAACATGTCCTTCTTTCTCCAGAATGCCCGGATGATTCTCTTTCACAAATGCCACACAACTGGCGGAAGGACCGACGATGTAATCGTATTCACGGAACAGATCGTCAAAACGGAGTGCCAATTTCATCGATTCATCTTCAAAACCGGCATTTGCCATCGGTTGTCCGCAACAAGTCTGATCCAACGGATAATCGACGTCTACTCCCAAACTTTTCAATAGTCTATACGATGCCACTCCCACATTGGGGTAAATAGCATTGATATAACAAGGAATAAACAAACCTACTTTCATACTATATTTTGTAATAATTTAAGCTTCTTCCGCATCACCCGTCTATTTTGTTCAACGGATGTCGATTAATTTGTGTGTTTGCAGGCTGAGTCTCCATTTGGGATGTCGCATTACACAGTCCACTGTTGAAGCAGTGTTATTACAAGAACAAGGCTGGAGGAAAAAATGTTCGGCCGGAAGGAGTTCAAAAATACTTATATCTTGTCCTTCATAGACCACTTTCACTTCATCCATCCGGTCGATGGCAAGTTTCACCCCTTGTTTGGGGGAGCAGGTCACCCAGTCGATAGCTGCCGGCAGGGGGCGTGTACCGTTGGTTTCGATAGTCACATATTTGCCTGCTTGATGCAAACGGTCGATCAATTCATCGTCTATCCATAAGGAAGGTTCGCCGCCCGTAAGGACAACGGTGACGGCAGGATATTTTTTCACTTCGGCGATTATTTCATCGTCGGTCATCATTTTCCCTTCTTCGTGTTGTGTGTCGCAAAAGTCACATTTCAGGTTGCAGCCGGAAAAACGGACGAAGATGGCCGGAGTTCCGGTATGGTAGCCTTCGCCCTGCAAGCTGTAAAAGATTTCATTAATCTTTCTCATCATCAAAATTTGTTTGGTTTGCTATTCTTGTCCTTCTGCGCCGCTGGGATCTTTCTCGTAGATGACAATGTTTCCTTCCGATTCCTGCACTTCTACTTTATAGCATTGAGGAATCTGTTTGCATACCCACCGGGCGATATTCTCCGCTGTGGGATTAAATGGGAGTACTTCGTTCAGATTTTGATGGTCGAGTTTCTCCGTGACCACTTCTTTGATGCGGGTGAAATCTACCACCATTCCTTCGGAGTTGAGCCGTGCGGAACGGCAATAGACGGTGATAATCCAGTTGTGACCGTGTAAACTGGCGCATTTACTGCGATACGGGAGTACCAGCTTATGAGAAGCCGAGATCTCCATGCGTTTGATTACTGTAAACATGAGTGTATGTATTTTAATAGTTACACGCATCTAATGTCACCTCGATGCAACGGCAAAGGTAATATAAAATAGAGTTTTCATCCAGCAAAGAGTGTTATTTTTTCCCTTTTTTTGCACTATCTTTGCCGCATGAAAACTCTATATATTGTTTTAGGTAGTATTTCCCTTGCGCTCGGTATTCTCGGCATCTTTCTGCCGCTACTGCCCACTACCCCTTTTCTATTGCTCACCGCCGCCCTTTATTTCAAAGGGTCACCCCGATTATATAACTGGCTGCTCAACCATCGGCACTTCGGTCCTTACATCCGCAATTTCCGCGAAAACAAGGCGATTCCTCTCCGTGCCAAAATAATTTCTCTCGTATTAATGTGGGGAACAATGCTTTATTGCATTTTCTGCCTGATTCCTTTTATATGGGTAAAGATTCTCCTGGGATTGATAGCCGCAGGAGTCACTTATCATATTCTTTCTTTCAAGACATTGAAATAGTGTGATAGTCCCTGCCGTGCATCGGCAAGTTTATCTTCCCAATGTTTCACGGAGTTCTGACCAATTATGTCAGTCACGTATTTCACGGAAATAAACGGGATTTCTTTTGAACGGCAGACAAATGCCTGTGCGTATGCTTCCATATCTACAACATCTCCGCTAACGTGAGTCAACTCGGTGAGGAAGCCATCTCCCGTATTACAGATCCCATCTTCTGTCCAATGCGTGCAATAACCTTTTTCTTCGAGCAAAGCTGATGAATCGATCTCACACTCCAATCCGAACTCTTTCATTTTCTGCATATCACGGTCTATGAACTTGCGACATACAAAAATATCTCCTACCTGATGATTGACTGTTCCGGCACTTCCGATATTGAGCACCAAGTCCGGTTGTACCTGACGGATTGCCTCTGCCAAATGAAAGGCTGATTTAACTTTACCAATACCTGTACGAACGTAGTAAGGTTCTATATCCGGCCATTTAAGTTCTACAAATTCGCCTTGTACGGCGTAGGTTACTAATATTTTCAACATGGGTTCCTTTATTTCGTAAAAATCAGTTATTTCTGCAAAAATAACTATTTAACTGGAGTTATCTATAAAATGCAATCAAAAGAGATTACTTTTTACTATCCGGCAACGGATTAATAGCCCCCCTTTGTGTACAAGTATATGCCGATACATCTACCGCTTTGCGGTGTGATTCAGCGACCGACACCCCTCTAAGTATGTTCACAACAAAGGTAGCAGTAAACGAGTCGCCTGCACCTACTGTATCGGCCACCTCGACTTCAGGTGTGTTTATGGATGACACTTCCCCACTTGCATCATATATGCCACTACGTACTGCCCCTTGTGTGAATATAACATACTTGAGCGAAAAACGAGCAATGAGTTCTGCGATAGCTTCCACAAAATCAGTCGAAAGAGAAAGGAGAGAGATCAATAATGGCAATTCGTCTTCATTCAATTTGAGGACATTTGCCTTTTGCAAGGACTCCACAATCAAGTCTGTCGAATAAAAATGTTGCCTGATATTAATATCAAACACCTTCAAAGAGGTATCCGGCACGGCATCTATGAGCCTCAAGATTGCAGCACGTGACTTTTCGCTTCGCTGTGCCAAAGAGCCCCAACAAACAGCATCTGCATCGCCGACAAGTTTCATGGTCGCAGGACTACACTCGATAGCATCCCAAGCAACATTCTCAACAATGTCATATTGTGGTACACCGGCCTCATTCAACGACACAAGCACTTTACCTGTCGGCAAAATATTACGGGAAATATATCCTAAATCAAGTCCGGTCTCTTTAAGCACTGTAAACGTTTCATCACCAAGTTCGTCGCCACCTATTGCCGTAACGGGATATGATTCCGCTCCCAATTCCTTCGCAAAAAAGCAGAAATTGATAGGCGCTCCGCCAAGTCTCTTACCTTCCGGGAAGCAATCCCAAACAACTTCTCCTATACCTATTATTTTCATGGTTTTATAGTTTAATAATTATTTTCATGGATGTTGCACTATTCTCGTCTATAAATTTATATGCCTCGTCATACTGCTCGAACGGGAAATGATTCGAAATAAGCGGTTCGAGACGGATGGCTCCCGAACTTACCTGATCGATAGCCGTAAGATAATCTTCATGGCGATACATCATCGTTCCGTTCACCTTCAGTTCGTGCTCTCCCAAATAGAACATATCAAGCGACGGATCCTTGCCAAATACCGCCACTACAACAATGGTACTCCCTTTTTCGATACACTCCATAAGCGAACGAATACTCGACTCAACCCCGGCAACCTCAAACGCAGCTTGAAAATCTTCATCCCCGAAAAGCCTCTTCGCTCCTTCTTTGAGCGGCGTCTTAGCTACATTGAGCGTATCTATTATGCCACATTTACGAGCGATTTCAAGTCTGAAATCACTCACATCGGTAATAAGAACCCGTTTGGCTCCTCTTGCCTTAGCGAACTGCGCCACGAGGTTACCGATTGTTCCGGCACCCGATACAACCACATTCTTACCTTTCAAGTCCCCGCCACGCATGGTTGCATGCGCAGCCACTGCCACCGGTTCTATCATAGCCCCATAATCAAGTGACATACCTTCAGGCAACACCGCAATCCTGTCATCATCAACCACAAAAAAGTCTTGCGCAGCTCCATTTGCCTGAAAAGCTTGCACTCTTAGCTCTTCACAAATATTATACTCTCCCCGCTGACAAGGCTTGCACTTCCCACACGCAAGTTGCGGACGTGCGGTGACAACGTCACCCGCCTTGCAGATCGTAACCGCCGTCCCCGTAGCGACTACCACTGCCGAATATTCATGCCCCTGAACTACCGGATAGAAAGTTGCCGGATGACATCCGTGATAAGAATGTATCTCACTTCCACAAATACCAATTCTCTTAATATTCAGAAGTACCTGATGTTCTTTCAGGTCCGACGCCTTAGGCGCCTCAACTTCACGAAATTCAATATGTTTTGGTTCTACTAATACCGCTTGTCTCATTTTATACCATATTTACTTAAAATTTCTATTACCGGAGTCTCTATTGACTTCGCCCAAAGTGCATATCCATAACTACTTGGATGAGTTCCATCGACCGATGTCTCATGCGCATCGGAAGCATCAGGCGTAATCAGATAAACGTCTTTATATTTCGGATTCGTGCGGATTTTTGCAAACAACTCCTCTACGGTTGCCGCCTTAGCCCGTTCTTTCGCATCAAGAACTGTATCGAATGAACGTCGTTCACGATAGATAGTACGCTGAAATATCAACGGAGTAGCCGGATGTGCCGCTATAAGCCGATCGATAAACGGCATCAGGCGCTCTCTTATCAGTTCTGCGTCAGGATTTGAAAAAGTATCGAATATAAAGGCATCAGCCTTGACTTCCGCAAGAACGTCGAGCATGTAAGGTTGCATCAGGCAACGTCCGCTTGTTGCGAGCGACACGACTTGAAGACCTGTATTACGCATAAATTGCATGGGATAACTCATACCGGATCGATCCGTGCTCACTCCTTGCGTAAATGAAGAGCCATATACCGCTATCCTGTGACGAAAATCGGACTTCAACGGTTCGATAACAGCATCGTCATCTATCCCTATCTTACAAGAAATGACCTCCGAATACATCGGCATATACATCATACATTCGTGCATCGTACCATCCATATTCTCAATGAGCGTGAATGTCTCGGTTTTCTCGCCCTTATACGCTTTCAATGAACCGCTTGCCGCATACTGCCATTGACCGTCTGCATTTTTGATATAAAGATCATATCCTTTATAAGAGATCGGCATGGTTGAATGGCTCGAATATACATATCCCCACTTTGTCGTAATCTGTATATTACGTGTGTTCGTTTTAAACAACACAGCCATACCGGCAGAGCAACGGAGTTGTCGATTCTCCGTCCTGTTAAAACCTTTATAAACCAATGTATCGACTCTATGATACGGATTGGGAGTCGATTCAAACGGCTTACCTATCAGGTTAAGCGTTGACGCCTCCGTCTGTTTTTGTGCCGAAACCGACAATACGCACGAAAGCGACAGAACAACCGTTATGAAAAACTTCTTCATTGTCTTGTATTTTTTAGTTGTTTACTGTAATAAGACCTTCAACCCTTCCGCTACCTGCATAGCATAAAACTGCTCATACTTTTCCATAAACACAGGGTATTTGTCCAGTCCCAATGACACAAAAGGTGATATTTTCAAGAACTCGGCCGGCGATCCTCCGGAAATCAACTTCCTGTCCGCCGGGGTGATGTGAGGTTCGGAGATAGCTATATTTTCACCGGACTCGGTGCGCGCACCTATCAGGTATTTGCAATAAACCGCTATCAGGAAAGCCTCTATCGAAATATCCTTCCCATCCTGCAACATCTGTTTGAGTATGGGTACCACATAAACGGCAAACTTAGCAATGCCATCGCCGCAAAGCCGTGATACCTGATCGCTGATCGCCTTGTTTGAAAATCGTTCGATAAGCTGGTCTTTATACGCTTCAAGGTCAACGCCTTCGGGAACCGGAACATAAGGAGTAACGTCCCTGTTCATAAACAGCTTTATCATTGCACGATACCTCTCGTCTGCCATTACAGCATCGACCTTCCTAAATCCTTCCATATAGGCAGGATAAGAAAGAAGAGTATGTGACGCATTGAGAAGACTTAATTTCATGATTTCATACGGGGTCACATCATGGGTGAATGTAACTCCCACCTTCTCCCATGCAGGACGGCCTGCAATGAAATTATCTTCAATCACCCATTGTATAAAGTCTTCACAACACACATCTGTAACCTTACCCGGTTTTGTTACGGGAGTGATTCGATCCACCATCGAATTCGGGAACGTCACTTTCTTTTTCGCCCACGCTGCCACCTCGGGATATTTCGCTTCGAAGTATGACATAAACGCACATTTGGCGGCATTGCCGTTCATCTGCATGTTGTCACACGAAAGAATCGTAATCGGCAAATCTTTCTCCATCCGGCGTTTAAGTCCTTCGGCTACATACCAAAACACACTGCGCGATTGGTTAAAATCAACCTTATATCCCCCTTCGGTAATGGTGAGAGAGATGATTTTTATCTCCTCCGATGCTATTTTAGCGATGATAGGCTCACTATCTATTTCCCCCCATGCCAGTTCTACAAGCGAACCAATCAGCATACTATCCTGTTCGCCGGAAGGGCTGCATGTCGTCAACTGATATATGCCGTCGTCTTTCTTGAGGGCGTTGAACAAGACCCCGTCCGTAGGCATAATCATGGCTCCGAATACCCCCCAGCATCTTTGTGAAGGATCTTCAAGTAATAGATTTGTGTAAGCTTCGAGATGTGCACGATGGAAGTTTCCAACGCCGAAATGTACTATTCCGGCCTTTATTTCAGCACGATTATAATTAAAAGTCTTCATACGATAATTTCAATGTTTCGGCAAGTGATTTTTCCACCTTGTCGCAATGTTCTATATAGAATTTATAAACCTCATTCCATTTGTAATAAGATGCTTCAACCGCTTCCAACGGCAACCGGAGGTCTTTTTCATTCAGCATAAACTTAACTAAAACGTCCGGATTGCCTTCTGATTGGTAAAAGATCATCTGAAGGTTCGCACCCATCGGAATATCCCAATACTTCCAACTCCGTAACGCTTCTTTGGAATTACTAGCCTCCCGCGCCCACGTCCCGGCTTGCAAATTGGTCAAGATGGCCATCAGAACGCCATCGTGTCCGAAGTTGAGATTGATGCCATGACGCTTACGAACCAGATCTTCGGCAGATTCGTCTAACAAATGGCGTAACGTGCGGGATGCAAGTCCCCAACTACGCCCGTGAGATACCGGTTCAGGACCTTTCTGCGCAAAATACTTATAGTTCTCGATTTCTGCCCAAGCCAATATTTCCTCTTCTGTAAAGATATCCCATATAGGCACTTGGCGGTCGAGGCATTGCATAAGTGATGCCATTAACCAGAAGCGATGGATCAGGTCGTACTTGTCATACTCACTTTCTACTTGTGTAACGTCTATAAACAGTCTTGTAAAAAAAGAATCCACATCCAACTTTTCATCTATATATGAACGATATTTTTTATACCAACTGTTTTCTTTGCCGAGTATATACTTATCAAGCGGACTCCTGTCGGGACATACGTTACCGTATGGATTCAGTGTGGTAAGGAACGAACGGGAGTTGTCTATCTCCGCCCATTCAAGCCCGGGGCGTAGCGACAAAATGCCCGAATTTACAGATTGCATGGTGGCCGCCACCCGAAGCACATTCGTTGCGTTAGTCTTCAAATAGGGATGGCCTTCAAATACTTCCGGATAGTTTTGTACCATCCTCCGGCCTATCTCCCTTGTCTGACGATAACCGATTTGTGTCAGATCGCCTTCTTTGTAAAACACATTCTTCTTGAACGGTTCAAGACGTTCGTACAAGGCTTTCCCAAAATCGGTAAGGTTGTTTGTGGCATGAGCTTTCTCCAATACGCCGTATATGGCAGGATAAGTCACCTCATCGTCTATCTGACGCGCTCCGTGACGAAAATAGCCGTTTATATAGAAAGGCTTATATCCTTTGGGCGCCGGCGTAACCGGATGTGAAAGATCGGTCACATAATACACGCCGCCCGCACGTTCCGGATCCCTGCGTATCTCGTCGAGAGGATTTTCGGTCACCGGCTTTTCTTTCGGAAGAGAGAGTTTGAATATGCAAGGAAGATCAGACGTCTTTTTCGCATTCGTATTGGTATTGACATACATAACCCCGTCTTTGACCACAATATCTTCCGGTTCGTAAATAACCTGTTCCTGCACATTGTATCGGGCAGTAATTGTCCGCCTATCCGTATCGTACACCCGGATGCAGGAAGGACGGCTGTCATCCTGTTTCCCAACTCCGAAGCAGAAATAGATTTTACCATCATGCATACAGCCCGCTTGCGTAAACCATACCTCATAGGGGAACACCACCTGATCGAGAATGTCATTTTCGTCGAGGCGCACCTTTGCGCCCTCACTCAACGACGGTATGCGGAATTTGGTGGCGACATACTGGTTTTCCCACGCATGCTTTGTCACCTTCGCCACAGTACGTTTACGTGCCGAGAATATCCATATAAATCCCCGTTCCCGATCGACCAGCCAGCTTGGTGCACCAAAGATGGGGACATACCCTTTCTCCGCCCACTTCGAGCCATCGAGTTCAATTGTCTGTGCGATTTCGCTGCTAAAACGTTTTCCACGACGGGTGATGCTCTCCACAAAACACAACCATTCCAACTCGCTTCCTACCTTCCCGTTTGTGATATACAAGAGAGGAAACGATGCTCCGCGTTTTGTCTCGACGCCAAAGCATACATTATTTACATGGTTGTCCGGATGGGAGGATGCCAACTCAAAGCCTGCCACAGGTTTCGGATCGGCACTTTTGAAATCATAGATATTCACGTGCCCTCCATCCTCGCACGAGAATATGTAATCATCCCATATTTCAAGTCCTTGCTGTGCCCGCCCCCGTCCTTCCTTTGCCAGGAAGACAGAGCACTCCACCTCTTTCTCCGGCTCTACATACAACTGGGCGATAAGGGGAATAGAGATCAGTAAGCACACGACAGACAAATAGATCTTTTTCATAAGTATGCTCTATAAATTTAAAGTATGATTATGTTCTACGTTAATCGAACAGCTCTACGCCTAACGACTCAAGCCGTTTCTGCAACTCTCCCACATCGAGAGCCCGCGGAGTACAATGCTGCGACGCACTCATGGCAGCGGCAATACCAACTGCCTCTCCCATCGCCATGCAAATACTCATGACACGATAGGAAGCGTGAGCTCTGTGAGTACCCGATATGCACCGTCCCGCCACCAGAAGCCCTTCCAAGCCCAACGGGAGAAAACAACGATACGGCAAATCGTATGGTTTGCAATATTGGATGGTCGGTTCCGCCTGTCCGGCTCCGTCAGGATTATGTATATCGACAATGAACAATGCTTTATGTACCACCACATCGGCAAAACGGCAGCCTTCCGCCATTTCATCGGCATCGATCACATAGTCGCCCATCACCCTGCGGCTTTCGCGCACTCCGGTTGTTGTACCACTTCCGATCACTCTACAGTTTTCGTAACCCGGCAAATTTTCTTTCAAGAATTGAGTCAGGAGGCGTATCTGTTGCCTAAGTTCAAGATCGGCGGCGAAAATAGAGCTTACCGAAGTAATATCCACTCTATTGACTTGTGTCGTATTTACCTGACGGCAACCCGGTCTGACCGACGGATGCAAACGCACGGCAGCAAGCATCCGGGGAAGTTTGCCCTCATCGGCTTTCTTTTTACACCAATCAAGAAAACACTCGCCATTCAATTGAACATTGTCTACATCTCCAATGCAGATAATTCCTTTCGACTCATCTACGCCATCAATGGTGTATTCAAGGGTTACAGGCTGCATGAGTCCGTCAGCACGTCCTTTTTCTATTTTTGCACCGGCAAGAAAAGATACTATGGCATCACCGGTACAATCAATTGTAACCGCGGCTTCAAAACAGAGCGTCCCCTCGTTACTTGCACACTTAATGCCTTTTACCACCTTTCCGTCACGAATAACATCCGACACGCAACATTGCAAAAAGACATCGACGTTCTTTTCCCTGGCGACAAATTCTGCCAATGTAAGTTTTGCCTCTTCGAAATCGTGAGCATTTCCATGTTCGCCAATCCAGTCATTGTCTTTGACGCCAAGAATAGCACAAACCTCATCGCGCATCGTGTTCTTGCTTACACTACCGAGAATAGGGCCGACATACCCGGCGGTCAGGTTACCTCCGATGACTCCGTATCTTTCGATAAGAGCAACACGTGCTCCTTGCCGGGCGGCGGCTACAGCCGCACATATCCCGGCAGGACCTGCACCTGCTACTATTACATCATAATATTTTGTATTCATTATCTGCTTGTATATGGACCGGAAATAGTCTTAACAGTCATTGCCCCGTCAGAATCTGTGATTGTCACAACTCTGTATTTGTTTCCCCCATCGGTCACACGAACTACAATATGTCCATCATATCCCTTTACTCTCGCAGCCTCTTCCGCCGTAACCCGGTCGTCTACTCCGCTGGGGCGATCGCCTTGCCAGAAGTTAGTGATAAACATGTCACACGCAGGGAGTGTTGTCTCCATCGAATTCAGTATATCGGTACGGGGATGACAATCTACCCACGAATTGACAACAATCGTTTGTGGATTGAGTGCTTTCAGAGCATCCACCTGATTGGTGTTGGTTACACCGTGATGGTTAGCTTTCAATAGTTCCACCTGACCCACTGCTTTTGCACAGGGCAGTTCGGCATCTTTCCACGCATGACTCGAACGTCCGTTATACTGAAGGTCACCACCGGCAAAGAAATCAAAGTTGCCATACGAAACTTTCATCACACAACTGGTTATATTCTCCGGCGGACAATTATCACTGGAGGTAATGTTCTTACTGTTTTCGTATGTAATCTCCGAGAGTTCAGGGAATGTCTTCTTTGTAGTAGTGCCCGAACCTGTCCAGATCTCTCCATTCACTGCCACGTTTTGCACCTTTGCAGTAGGATACTTTGCAGGATTATACTTCTGAACGATCTGATTATTCGCCCCTGCTTTGAATATCGCAGCATCGAACTTTTGATTGGCGACATGCCATTTCACTGCATTGATATAGTTGCTGCAACTTGGAGCATTGTCTGCCATTGTCGCCATATTGAACGGATAGTTATAATCGGGATAGCCACGATCGAGAAGCGTACCAATCTTGAAATTGTCGAAAATCTCGGCAAAACCTATCAACGAATAAGTGTCGGAGTTGGAAGATTTCGGCAAGGAAGAAGTATAACCGCCGAAGTGGTCATTATGGAAGTGGGTAAGTACGGCATAATCAATCGTACTGTTACCTGTCCATACCATACACTTACGAATGTAATCAGTTATAATCTGTGAACCACGGGTAGAAGTCAGAGTCGGATCCCAACGACTACGGATACCGGTATTGGTCGTATTACTATTAGAGTTGGTCGTAACACTCGAACTTGCGGCATCGATAAGCATTTGCGTACCATCCGGGAATATTACAAACATGCTTTCACCGGTAGTTGTATTGATGAAATGAATATCCATCACACCCTCCTGCCAGGCAGGAATCGTTTTACCTACCTCTATTTCAGTGGCAGCATCTTCCCCACCTCCATCCGGACGAATCAAAAATGAGTGAGACTCATTGGAGCTGCATCCTACAATCGCAAGGATGAACAGACTAAATATAAATATTAACCTTTGCATGCTATATGAAGATTTAAAAACATCTCTCCGCCTTCAATGCTGACGGCAAGACGAATATAATTACCAAAATTTGAATTTACCTTTATAATATGTTGGCCAAGTCCTTTGAAGATTACAGGCTCACTACCGTCGTCAGCCCAATGTATACCGTCTTGCGATAGTTGTACACGACCTTCGAATACGGGATCTCCTTCTATTTTCTCAACCATAACAAAGAATATAGCCTCATCTGCCCAACCAGCCTCGTAAGGATGAGTGAAGAAAGTACCTTTAAAGAACTTCTTTACCTCAAGATGGGAATCATTAAACATTTTCATATATTACATTCCTCCTTTTATTCTTGTGAAACAACAACAGAATCTATATAAAAGAATACACGACGATTAGTATCAGTACCCACCCAGAAAAGAGGATTGATAAGATTGTCGATGCGTCCATATCCGTCAACGGTATCGGCTGCAATGCCACGCATATCCCAAATTTTGTCCTGACATTGGAACTCTACATATTCACGAAGCTCTGTGTCAAGTTTCAGACGCATGTATTGCCAATTGAGTTTACAGTCGGTCTCATTGTAAATGAGTTTCTGATGACCATCTTTCAAATCCTTGAATCCATCGTGGTCGCCATTAGGATAACGGCGACCGAACCACCAGGGATCGACTCCCCTCTTACACCAGTCTCCGTCAAGTCCATAAGCCCAATCGCGGTCGGTTATGTCTTCATTGGAATGTTCATACTGCCACTTCTGCATTAATTTGCCATCTACTGCATTGAGATAGCGAATTCCTACATGGTAACGTTTTCCACCCTCCTGTACATCGAATCCCATACCAAAATCGCGGATGGAACTCTCATGCAAACCCGGTTGCGGACGGTCACCGCCATCCACCACATCCTGCTCCGCCGTGTATGTAAACCAACATTCTATCTGCAAATATTTGCAGCCCGGACGAGAGAACGAAAGCCGCTTAATGGCATGTCCCAGACAACCTTCCGCCGGAATCTCCGTATAAGGAGCGGCAACAGGTCTTGTCGAAAGTTTAAGAGAGTAAGTGCCGGACATTGCCCCGTGAGTGCCCGGATACCTGAAAGTAGCGGAACTAAGCATGACCGGTGGCCACTGGTCTTTATTGACCAATGTCTTGGGAACATCAAAATCGGGATATTCCGTAAAGTTAGGCATCAATGTCATCCAGCCGTTAAAGCCAGTGTTGAATACATCATAGCTCAACACCCTTTTCAATGGTTGATAGCGACTGCGCAATAAAATTTCTCCAATGCTCATAATATCATTTATTTAATAAAGTTAGTACCCTGGATTCTGAACAAGTTTGCCATTCATTATCAATACATCATCACTTGGCAATGGCCATAAATAAATCTTCTCATCATACTTACGTTCACCATGCTGGACGATATAGGTTCCGTCGGCCATCGCTTCAAAAGAAGGAAATCCGTCTTTGTCAAATGTCGGAGTCTCCGGCCAAAACCAGTTGCCTGCCGCAAAGTATTCCTTTGCCCTGTTGGCTGTACGGGTAAATCCGTACATATTGTGTCCGAAAGCATTCTCAAACTGATGCCAACGAAGCAAGTCGAAATAGCGCAGATTTTCCCATGCAAACTCCACACGACGCTCACGGCGGAGCACTTTGCGCAATGCCGTCTGATCGGTTGTCGTGATGGACGGATAGTCGTTGGTTTGTGTACGGGTGGTGCCATAAGCACGGGCACGGACATCGTTGATGCAAGCAAGGACAGTAGCGTCAATCTCCCCCAGTTCAATCTTAGCTTCGGCATACATCAACAAAACATCGGCATAACGCATGAGAATAACGGGGTTGTCGTTATACAAAGTAGTACGCCATGACTCTTGCGCGCCTTTGCGCAGGCAACAACCATTGTAAGCGCAATTGGAAGCATCCGAACCGCCTTTGGAATCTTTGTTTGTAATCATACGATTTTGTGTATAGTCCATTACTTCGAGTGCGTTCGGCGCAGGATTCCACTCAATACCATAGATACGGCTGCCGGGAGCTGCAAATGTTTCCAGGCAACGGGGATCGCGGTTGGCAAATGGATCGTGAGGATCAAAACCACTGCCCGGTTCATCAATCGTCTTGCCATTCGTCATTTCGTAGACAGCAAGAAGTTCCCACGAAGGTTGCGCATTATGTGTACCGCCTGCCGAACGGGCAATAAAGGAACCGATAGCCTGTGTAGTAGGTTTACCGTTTTCATCCAACTCAAGGTCGCTTGAGTGAGCAACAGAGAAGATAACTTCTTTGCTTCCTCTTGTCTTGTCGCGGAAAAGTTCTCCATAATCAGGGGCCAAGTCATATACTTCCAGATCCATACAGTCTTGCGCAGCGTTTGCGGCAGTCCCATAGTCGTGTTGATAGAGAGCGGTACGAGCCTTGTAAGCATAAGCCGTTCCTTTGTCTACACGGGTGGCGCCGCTATTATTATTTGCGACCGGCAAATTTTCTGCGGCATAGTCATAATCTTCATAAATTTGTTTCAGAACGACAGCTTTGTCGGTACGCCCCATCTCAAATGCTTCCTCCGGAGTAATCGAAGTCACGTAGAAAGGAACATCTCCCCAAAGAGTAATCAAACGTGAATAAGCAAATGCTCTGAAAAAACGGGCTTCGGCACGAAGCGTATTCAGTTCAGTGGTGGAATATTTGCCTTCAAGTTTGTCGAGTGCCTCCAAAATTCGGTTGGCACGACTAATGTTCTTATACGTGTAACTCCAAACAGTCTTGATGTTAGGATTACTTGTAGAAGACGCATTCAGTGAACCTGCCGCAATGGTATAAATGTTGGTTCGTTGCGCCCAGTCATCCGTATTACGATCCAGCGTCCAACCTTCTTCTATAACAAAGAAGGTACTGCGATAAAAATCGTTCAATGAGATTCGAACTTCCTCCGGTGACGAGAACCAGTTTTCACTGGATGCGGCTGAAGGAGGATTCAGATCGAGGTTCACACAAGAAGTTACAGATAGAAGAGCTATCATGCAAATCAATACATGTATTTTTTTCATATTATGTAATTTTTTCATACTCCATTAGAATTTGATATCCACTCCAAATGTATAAGTGCGTGTGATATAGGTAGAAGCGCCTGCTTCAGGGTCCCATCCCGAAAGATAACTATCAAAGCAGTATGGATCATCGATATTGACGTACACCCGAAGTCCCTTGATTCCGACTTTAGAGACGATTTTTTTAGGAACTGTATAGCCAACGTTGATATTCTTTATACGCATATAGGCACTACTCTTGAGCCAGTAATCCGACATTTTGTAGTTGTTGTATTCACCGCCCTGATGGCTCAAACGGGGATAGCTGGCTGCCGCGTTCTGCTCTGCAGTGTTATACACACTCCAATAATTACGGCTGCCATTGTCGTTCAGAAGGACTGACGGAGCCGGAAGCCATTGTCCCTGCATGGGGCGAATCATACTTTCGGTGAGGCGTGAAAGTTGTTTCCCGACACCATTGAAGAGTAAGGAGAAGGAGAGACCTTTCCAGCCCAAACTAATAGAACCTCCATATAGATAGTGTGGCAATGAGCTGCCAAGCACTACACGGTCGTATGTCTCATTGATAATTCCGTCAGGAGTGCCGTCCGGACCGCTGACATCTACATATTTCACATCACCCGGTTTGGTAGAAGCCGAAAGCAGAGCGCTTTCACTGACTTCCTCTGCGGTCTGGAATAAACCAGCAGTCTTATATCCATACCAGGAGTTATATTCTGCGCCTTCGGTAATAATGGTACCATCGCTGTTAAACTGCTGCCTGCCATTAAGATTATCTATTATAGACTTGTAATCAGAGATATTAAAACTTACTGCATAAGTTACATCTCCGATACGATCAGACCAGCCGAGTTTCACCTCCCAACCACGGATGTGCATTTTACCTACGTTCCTGTCAGGTGCCGAATAACCTGTAAACGACGGGATTGCCACCGACAAGAGCATATCTGTTGTCTTCTTATAATAATAGTCTGCGCTAAAGTCAAGACGATTGTTAAAGAAAGCGGCATCCACACCTATATCCCAGCTCTGTGTTTTCTCCCAATGGATATTCTCATACGCATAATCCTGTTGAGCGGCAGACATCGATGATTGGGGCGTAGAACCTGCACTGTCATACATAATGGCATTATTGAACGATATGTATGTCTGGTAAGGATAATTTCCAATCCGCTCGTTACCGAGCGTACCGATAGAGGCACGGAACTTCAGATAGTTTATCGGGGTTATGTTTTGCATGAACTTCTCGTTAGAGATGACCCAACCCACCGATGCGGACGGGAAGAATCCCCAACGGTGATCCTTGTGAAAACGTGAAGATCCGTCTTCACGAGCATTGAGCTGGAGGTAGTAACGGCTGTCGTAATTATACATGACACGGCCAAAAAATGAACGGTATGCATTCTGATAAGAATTGCCGGCTACGGCAAGAGCATTCTTGTTCGCCAAATCAAGATAAGGGAAAGAAGACAAAGATATATCGTTGGTCGATCCCGACATCGTTTCATACGTATAACTATAATCTTCATAACCGACCATGGCATTGAAGTTATGTACCTTGCTAAAGGTCTTGTCGTATGTAGCGATGAATTGTTTCTCCAATGATTTGATGTTACGGCGTTCTTCACTTAACGAATTGGAAGTATATCCTGAAACATATCCCAGCATAACATCGGTTTCGTATGCATCGTAAACAGGTATGGCTTTCTTCATCTCCTTGATCGAAACAGTTCCGACGGTAGGAGTCAGATTGGCAGTAAGGGTCAAATCTTTTATGGGCTTATAGCTCAACGAGAATTTACCGGTCATTGTGTTGGATACAGTCTTCTTCTCTCCGCCTTCCAATAAGGCGGCAAGCGTATTGCTAAGACTGCCGTCTTTACCAGGACCTACACGGCCGTCCGGATAAAGTCCCAAATAAATGGAAGGATACATATAAGCTGCACGAATCGGACTACCGGAAGTCGGGTCATTTTTCGTGGCATAACGTACCGAGAAATCGATAGAACCGGAGAGCTTATCACTAATCTTCAGATTATTACGCGAACGGATAGAGATTCTTTCGTGGTTTGAACCTTTATAGATAGCGTCGGCATTTTCGTAGGTAGCGGAAGTGTGGCTCTTGATTACCTTGTTGCCATACGTCATGGTCAAGTTGTGCTTATGGCGCATAGCGGTATTCGAAAGAATAGCGTCTTTCCAATCATAGATAGGATATTGAATGGGATCATATCTGTTGTTGGTAGCATAGTTGTCGATGTAGTCCTGTGAATAGTTGGCAAACTCGCCTCCCGCAGGATTACCGGCATCGTTCCACGACCATTCATTGTACATTGTCATGTAGTGATAAGGGTCTGTCAGGAATTTCGGAAATTCGGTAGGAGAAGACAACGAAATCTCTCCGTTATAACCGATCGAAAGCTGTCCCTCGGTTGCCTCCTTGGTCGTTATCAAGATAACACCGGCAGCAGCACGGGCACCATAGATGGATGCAGAAGCTGCATCTTTAAGTACAGTAATCTGCTGTACGTCTTCGCTTGCTATATTGTCGAGGCTACTGACCATCATACCATCGACAAGGATAAGCGGACTCGAATCAGACATTGTTGTCACACCACGCACCTGAACCGTAGCACTCGCTCCCGGCATACTGCTCGAACGGGTAACCGTCAGTCCCGGAATCAGTCCTTGCAAAGATTGTGAAAGTTGAGACGTACTCTGTTTCTCGATAAGCGAACTGTTGATTACACCAACCGCACCTGTAAGATCTTTCTTTTTTACAGATCCATAGCCGATAACAACCGTCTCTTCAAGTTGTACAGCATCCTCTTTAAGTTTTATATTTACTACACTTTTACCATCCCATACCACAGTCTCGGTCACATAACCAAGATAACGGAATTCTATTGTATGGCCTGATTCAGCGCCATTGAGCGCATACTTTCCCGACATATCGGAGGTAGTACCTTTTGCATTGTCTTTATCGTGGATCACCACTCCGACAAGAGGACCATTGGCATCGCTAACGACACCCTTCATTACATTCTGTGCAAAAGCCAGATTGATTTGCAGGAAACATGCCAATAACAGGCTTAATATACTTTTTTTCATACTATTTATTCTACGATTTCAAGCAATACATGTTCGTTATATTCTCTGATTGCCTCACCTGTTTCAGGGTTACTCGGATGTTGCGCTGAAAAACGTGTCTGGCCGCTTGCGTGTGTACAGTCTATATACTTTCCAGCGAATTTGGCGCCATTAAGACATAGACGGCCTGCCTGTCCAAATCTTAACACAATCTCATCCATATCCTTAGTCGTGGTAAATATTCCTTCGGCAGGGATATATGCGCCATTATTTTTGTTATCGAGCAACATTCCCGCAAAATTGTAAGTAATAGTTGCCGAATAATTGATAGGCGCACCCGACAAAGTCTCTGTCGCACTTTCCTGAAGAGTCGAAGTCGGAAGAGCCGGTTTCCATTCTTCTCCATCCTTGAACTCAATCATCCAGTAGTTGGAACACATCGTTCCTAATTTGGTCACAAAATAGAAGTGAATCTTTGTGCCGGCAGGAATAACCGTACCTTTCATATCCCCATAGACATACCAATAATCACCGGGAACGGCTCCTGACACATACGGGTCACCATTACCACCCACTGCACGCTCACATACGGCATTCTGCACTACATAACCTGTCCGGTCACATGCCCAATACTCAATCTTACCACTTCCGGCACTCGGAGCAAGATACTTGCCATTGGTTCCCGGGAATACCGATTGTGCCTCATCATCAGCAAATGTTCCACTTGTGTTGGCAGTTAAACTATTCAAGTCCCAATCAGCCAAAATGCCCGAGAAAGCATCTTGTACAAGAGTATAGGTATAGTCTGTATCATCCTGGACGGTTACCGTTACTTTAATTGTCCTTTTGGCAAATGTCTTGTTCTCCGGGAAAGTAAGTTTAATATCACATTCGCCTACCCCATTTGCAGGAGAAACGGTCACATCCGCATCTGCACATACAGCCTTCCACTCCTTATCGCCAAAGACTTTGAATGAGGATTCTGTTGTAGTTGCGTCAATCGATTCGGTGATAGGACTGATACCTTTCGGAACAATCATTTTTTGGGTAATAACCAGCTTTAGAGGAGTTACATCATCGCCAATGAAACGAATGGTACCGACACGTGAACTAGTCGATGAATTTTCAGAGACTTTGATTGTAAACTTAGTAATCTCACCTTGTGTCTCATGCGAATCAACAACTGCCCAATGGCTATCGCTTCCATCGGTCTGGCAATCGTTATTGACTCTGTAATAGACATTAGATGAAAGGTCAACAGTGAAAAGTCCACCTTCTGCTTCTACATCAAGTGTCTTTGTCGCGAGTGTCATATACGGATCATCCGAGTTATGACAAGATGCAAAAAGCACAAGCGACACACTTGCAAACAATAACATCTTTAGATTCATTTGATTAGTATTTAGGGTTATTAATAATTGACTAGCTAGACATTTTCAGACGTCTTGCATATATAATTCTGTATATCACATAAGCAAGTATCATGGCAATCATCAGTATGATACTTCCTATCACAATTCCTTTGACCGCAAGGGTCTTCGGATCTCCAGCAATAAGCAGACCTGTCAGTAAGAGCGCAACGACACCAATGGTAATACAGAAGCAGTTAACAGCCAAATGCGAATAGATTAATACCGCTTTCTTCTCCTTTAATGTCGGTTCGCGATCGGCTTCAGGATCAGTATATTCACAAATGGCTTGATAACCATTGTCTTCATACTTTTTACGTGCCGACCAAACTTCCATAATTGCAAGGATAAGTACAGGAAGTACACAACCGGCAACTGACTCTATAAGGCTTGGACTAATAACGGAGGCGGGAATTATGACGCGAGCCATAATACCAACGAGCCAGGTAAGAATCATTGCAGAAATAAGTTGGTTGCCTGTCAGCCGCTTCGAGAACAGTCCCCATATTGACGGAATGTATAAAGGACACATCACCATAGTAAGAAGAGTTACTACCACCTTTTCGGCACCTCCGGCAAAAGGAATGAGCATTGACAAAGCGATAATCACAAGTCCAAAGACAAATGTGAAGAGACGTCCTACCTTGATACGCTTTTTCTCATTTGCCTGACGGTTTTTCTCTTTGTGTCCCCAAATATCATAAGTATATACATTGGCATATACATTCAAAATACCCGAAACATTACTCAATGTGGCCGATAGCATCGCTGCCAACATCATGCCGACCATTCCTTTCATGAGCACGAGTTTGCTCATATTCACATAAGCGTGTTCGCCGTTGAAAGTCATTGTGGTTGCATCCAAATCAAGCGCAAGTCCGGGTTCCATCACACGATAAATCATGGTAGGAAGATACCAGATGAGAGGAGTGACGATATAAAGAATTCCGATTAAATAAGTACTCTTTTTTGCGTCTCTTGTAGTAGGCACGCTTATGTATCGCTGTACAAACGGCCAGTCGCCGCCAATCATAGAAACATTGAGAAATATCCACAGTAAAAGCCACCCCCATGTATAGGTCGGAGATGTGCCCGAGAAGAATCCCGGTATCTCACTGGCCTTATCAATAAATGCACTTACGCCTCCTACCGCGTTAAATGAAAGAGGTATCATAAATACAACCACGGCCAGAAGTACTCCGAACTGAATTACATCAGTCATTAGTACCGCAAGAAATCCTCCGGCAATGGTGTATCCAAGAGCGATGGCACCAAGGATAAGAAGCGCCCACCAAATACTTAGGTAACCCATCGGTGAATCACCCATCATACCCGTACTTGCAAAAATACTGCCACCATCAACTTTGATTAATGCACACATCACAACCGCTACCGCATACAGAGACACTGCCGTATGCACCGCACGGGCTATAATTCCTGAAATTGTGTAAAAACTCACCGTGCGGTGTCCAAACCGGATAGTAAGGAACTCTCCCGGCGATTTAATACGTAGCTCCCGCCATTTGCCCGAGATCCATTTACCGACAATAAACGATGCTATGCCAAGACAAAGTGCAACAACTACCGCAACAAGTCCCGATTTATAAGCAACGCCTCCCCAAACGACAAAGGTACTTGCCGAGAAGATAGTCATGTAGGAAGAGACTCCCGACAGCCACCACGAAGAATTTCGCCCGGCAATAAACATATCTTCGGAGTTTTTGATTTTCCGGGACATCACAACACTCACGGCAATCAGTCCGAGAAAGTAGAGTAAAATAATAATATAATCTAACTGTTCCATATTCTGGTTCTTCTTTATATAATTGCTCCAAGTTTCTTCAATTCCTCTATGAGATTGTGAATATCAGCCTTTTGTACGGTCACACCTGCCTTTATACATTGTGCGGCTGCCACTCCTGCGGCTTGTCCTACCCCCATACAACTTGCCTGAACGCGAAGTGACGCAAAGGAAGTCTTATCAGCACTAATACAGCGTCCCGCTACGAGCAGATTCGAAAAATCTTCAGCTATAAGAGCGCGATAAGGTACATACGCCGCTTTTTTAAGGAAAGTCACGCTCTGTTCCGCACCTGCTGCCACATGGATATCTATAGGATGTGCGCCGCGTGATATGCTATCAGGATATTTATAAGCATTCACATATTCTTCTGCTGTAATGGTATGTACACCTTTGATACGACGTGTCTCACGAATACCGGCATGTACGGCGACGGTCGTCACATAACTGTTTTTAAACTCTTCAAAGTTCTCTTTAAAGATTCGTGCTATTTTAAATACGTCTTCCCGTAAGCGACATTCCGCTGCGGTAAAATTTCTATTATCAATGGCATTTCCTGCAGTACGGGTCATATTAACCGTTACTTCGCCCGGACGAAGAGTGGTGCAAAACCAAGGACCTCCGAATTCGGGGATACCAAGCTTCTCTTTCATTGCCAAAAGTTTCTCACGAACTGCAATGCAATGACAATTCTGCCCTTGTTTATTATGGTGCATGGCATCAATTATCATGGGCGAATCTGTATCCACACCGCCTAATATAAAATAAGTGGAAAGAGGTTGCAGCGGTTTACATTCATCTGTTTGCATCGGAACACCCGCCATAGCGGCAAGGTCACCATCCCCAGTGCAGTCGATATACATATCGGCACTAATGGCCTCTGTCCCATTCTTATTCTCAAAGAGGATACAGGATATTTTGCCGTCTTTTGCCTGACAACCGCTTAAGTAAGAGTGCATATACATATCCACGCCGGCTTCCAGCATCATTTGCTGGCATAAAAGCTTGTAAAGCTCCGGATCAAAAGCTACATTGCCAAGAGGTTTCTCAATGATACAGCCTCCCATCTTCTCCAGCCGTTCGATAAATTCCCATGGAATACCGCCTATCACCTTTTCACTATTATAGGTGAAAACACTCAAAGGAGTAACAAGCCCCATTGTAGCCATTCCACCTAAAAACCCATATTGTTCCACAACAGCAGTTTTCGCACCACTGCGAGCAGCCGCAATGGCCGCAATGAAACCAGCTGGCCCACCACCGCAGACAACTACATCATAGTTGCCCACAATTGGAACCCGTTTCGAAATTTCTATACTTCGTACTTTCTTGTCCATGACCGTTTTTTATCCTTTAATTATTACCAATTCAAATAGATGGTAAACTTTGATGTGCTTTCGACCGCACTTATAAGAAAAGAGGTGTGTTTTCATAGTTCTTTTTCTTTAGTTCGACATCATGTTGATGTAGCAAAGATAAAGAACAAGAGCTTGAAAAAAAGTTTTTTCCTAACTCTTTTGCCTGCAAACGATTGCGGGAACGTTCCCAAAATCTGCAAACGTTACAAAAGCATTACACAAAGGCAAATGGGATTCGTATTTTACTCCAATATTAGGATTTATTGTTTGAAATCAATATCTTTGCTTTGATTTAAACAATCATTCAGCATGAAGTATATAACCATAAAAGACATCGCTCGACATTTGTCAATATCCGTCTCCACTGTATCTCGTGCATTGGGAGATGACAAGAATATCCGTAAAGAAACGAAAGAAAAGGTGATAGAAGCAGCTAAAAGATTGGGATATAGACCCAACCCTGTAGCAATCAACCTTAAATACGGACATACCAATACCGTGGGAGTGATCGTTCCTGAAATGGTTACGCCGTTTGCTTCACGAGTAATAAACGGCATACAAGAAGTGCTTCACACCAAAAATATAAAGGTGATTATTGCAGAGTCGGGAGGAGATCCGGAAAAAGAAAAAGAGAACCTGCAACTGATGGAAGGATTCATGGTGGATGGCATCATCATCTGTCTTTGCAGTTATAAAAGGAATAAGGAGGAATATGCTCGTTTGCAGCAAGCGGGAATGCCTATGGTGTTCTATGATCGTATTCCCTATGGACTTGAAGTTCCGCAGGTAATAGTGGACGATTATATGAAGTCATTCTTTCTTGTAGAAAGTCTGATCCGAAGCGGACGCAAACAGATTGTTCATATACAGGGACCGGACGATATTTACAACTCCATAGAACGTGTCAGAGGATACAAAGACGCTTTGGCTAAATTCGGGATTCCTTTTGATAAGAATAATATGCTGATAAAAACCGGTATGACTTTTGAAGAAGGGAAAAAAGCTGCGGATATATTAGTGGAAAGAAATATTCCTTTCAATGCTATTTTCGCTTTTACGGAAACATTGGCCATTGGAGCTATGAACAGATTGAGGGAACTTGGGAAAAAAATACCCGAAGAAATCGCCGTAGCCAGTTTTTCAGGAACTGAACTTTCCAACATAGTCTATCCCAAATTGACTACAGTAGAACCGCCTTTGTACCAGATGGGGAGAAAAGCTGCCGAACTTATTTTAGAGAAAATCAAAGATCCGGCATCTCCCAATCATTCAATCGTGTTGGATGCGGAAATCAAAATGCGTGCATCGACGCCACGTTTGGAGGTATATTAATGACTTATCTACCAGATATTATATCTTAATACTTTCCTGAAAAACATACCGAAGTTACAAAAGTTTGCTGAATAGTAATCTTATACGATACCAACAAAAAAAGAAGAATTCAGATTTATACAGTTTTGAATCATTCAATGCTCTTTCTCTATAATACGTCCAATTCTTCCAGCTCCTTCACTTTTCTTCTGTATGGCCGATAAACAAGCAGTTTGTAGGTGAATAGCCGCCCCTTCACCTGCTCTTCATCGTGAATCAAATCAAATTGCAGCCTCCAGATTCCACCATTGAGTAAAATTAGTAAAGCTATTTCGTAATTAGTTTCAACCTTGTTTGAAACTAAAAGTTTCAAGGCGGGAAACACTTTGTTTCAAGTAGCGAAACGAAGTGTTTCTCGGTGTGAAACAGATTGTTTCAAGCCTTGAAACTATTTTTGAAACTACTCGCTACAGGTGAAGAGATGGTGAAATTGTTACTCTTCACCCGCAAACTCCTTATTCATCGAAGAGACAGAGAAAAGGTGAAAGAAGAAATAGAAAGATTGAAAATAAATACCCAGTAGAAAAATTTAATCGATTTTGTAATGATTCAGAATCGTACAAAAATGAATGACAATTCATTTTCAATTACTAATTCGCATTAATTTAAAATATACCATAATATTATAAGCAGTCTGTATTTGCTTCCTATGCAATACTCTACTTTTCCCTCCGTTCATAGCTAATTTAGGCTAAAAAGAACATTTTCTCCCGAAAAGTTTTTGTAATATCAGAGTTAATCGTATTTTTGTGTACAATTTTGGTGTAGTGATGACAGAAGAAGAAAAAAAGTTATTGAATTCCTTTGAAACGCAACTACGGCATTTGATTTATTTGCACGATGAACTTAAGCGTGAAAATGCCGAGTTGAAGAAGCTTCTCGAAAATGAAAAGCTGAAAAACGAGAAGGTACAAGCTCAATACGATGAATTGGAAGTCAGCTATACAAACCTAAAAACAGCTACGGCAATCAGCCTTAACGGCAGCGACGTAAAAGAGACGAAGCTGCGATTGTCAAAATTAGTGCGTGAAGTCGATAAATGCATCGCTTTGTTGAATGAATAAGAAGAAGATGTATGAACGATAAAATAAAGATAAACCTGCAGATAGCAGACTCAAACTACCCGTTAACCATCAACCGTGAGGAAGAACAAATGGTACGGGAAGCCGCCAAGCAGGTAAATATCAGGCTTAATAAGTATCGGGAAGTCTATAAAAATCTGGAACCCGAAAAAATTATTGCCATGGTAGCCTATCAGTTCTCGTTAGAGAGACTGCAATTGATGCAACGTAATGATACCAGCCCCTATGTGGAGAAGGTAAAAGAACTGACAGAATTGCTGGAGGATTATTTTAAGGAAGAATAAATCCCCGACCGGCTATTCGCTGATAAGAGATAAAACAACCACGCACTGCACAATATCCAAGCAAAAATAATTGCTTTGATATTTGGCGGTGCGTTTTTATTTATATACTTAAATTAAATGTAGAATGATAGCAATAATAGCAACAGCAATTGCTTGCTTCATCGTAGGAGGAGTCCTTTCATATATACTATTCCGGTATGTACTGAAATCCAAATACGACAATGTCCTGAAAGAAGCGGAGACGGAAGCGGAAGTAATTAAGAAAAACAAGCTGCTGGAAGTGAAGGAGAAATTCCTGAATAAGAAAGCGGACCTTGAAAAGGAGGTAGCATTGCGGAATCAGAAGATTCAGCAAGCGGAAAACAAGTTGAAGCAACGTGAAATGGTACTTAGCCAGCGTCAGGAAGAAATCCAACGTAAAAAGATGGAAGCCGAAACGGTAAAAGAGAATCTGGAAGCGCAACTTGTGATTGTTGACAAGAAAAAAGAAGAACTCGATAAACTGCAACAGCAGGAAATCGATAAACTGGAAGCAATCTCCGGATTGTCTGCCGAAGAGGCCAAAGAACGCCTGGTAGAATCACTGAAGGAAGAAGCTAAAACGCAGGCACAATCATTCATCAACGACATTATGGATGATGCTAAATTAACTGCCAGCAAAGAAGCCAAACGTATCGTTATCCAGTCTATCCAACGGGTGGCTACGGAAACTGCCATTGAAAACTCTGTTACAGTATTCCATATCGAATCGGATGAAATCAAGGGACGTATTATCGGACGTGAAGGACGTAATATCCGTGCTCTGGAAGCTGCTACCGGTGTTGAAATCGTTGTAGACGATACCCCGGAAGCAATCGTTCTTTCTGCCTTCGACCCGGTTCGCCGTGAAATTGCCCGTTTGGCCCTGCATCAGCTTGTGACTGACGGACGTATCCATCCGGCCCGTATCGAAGAGGTGGTAGCTAAAGTACGCAAACAGGTGGAAGAAGAAATTATCGAAACGGGTAAACGTACTACCATCGACTTGGGTATCCACGGTCTGCATCCTGAATTGATCCGTATCATCGGTAAGATGAAATATCGTTCTTCATACGGTCAGAACTTGTTGCAGCATGCACGCGAAACAGCCAATCTTTGTGCTGTGATGGCATCAGAACTGGGACTGAACCCGAAGAAAGCAAAACGTGCAGGTTTGCTGCATGATATTGGTAAAGTGCCTGATGAAGAACCGGAATTGCCGCACGCATTGTTGGGTATGAAACTTGCCGAGAAATACAAAGAAAAACCGGATATCTGCAACGCTATCGGTGCTCACCATGACGAAACAGAAATGACCAGTCTGCTGGCTCCTATCGTACAGGTTTGTGACGCCATCTCCGGTGCACGTCCGGGCGCACGCCGCGAAATCGTAGAGGCTTATATCAAGCGTCTGAACGATCTCGAACAGCTGGCAATGGCTTATCCGAGTGTAACAAAGACGTATGCTATCCAGGCAGGACGCGAACTCCGCGTTATCGTTGGTGCAGATAAGATTGACGACAAGCAGACAGAAAGCCTGTCAGGTGAAATCGCCAAGAAGATCCAGGATGAAATGACTTATCCGGGACAAGTGAAGATTACCGTCATCCGTGAAACACGTGCGGTAAGTTTCGCTAAATAACGTAACGATTCAAAAGAAGATTCATATAAGGGCGAAGAAATTCGCCCTTTTTTAATACACGACTATGGGAAAGTATCAATTTGAGATTTGTACCAATTCAGTGGAAAGTTGCCTGGCCGCACAGAAAGGTGGTGCAGACCGTGTGGAACTGTGTGCCGGAATACCGGAAGGTGGAACAACGCCCTCCTATGGTGAGATCGCCATCGCAAGGGAAGTACTGACTCATACCCGCCTGCACGTTATTATCCGGCCTCGTGGAGGAGATTTTCTGTATTCGGATATCGAAATCCGGACAATGCTGAAAGATATTGAAATTGCACGGAAATTAGGGGCAGACGGAGTGGTATTCGGTTGCCTGACAGCAGAGGGTGAAGTAGACTTGCCAGCAATGCAGAAACTAATGGAAGCAGCTCAAGGGCTATCTGTGACTTTTCACCGGGCATTTGATGTATGCCGTAACCCGCAGAGAGCATTGGAACAGATCATCAAACTGGGATGTAACCGTATTCTGACTTCCGGTCAGCAACCTACGGCTGAACAGGGAATCCCCCTTTTAAAAGAGTCACAGAAACAGGCTGCCGGAAGAATCATGTTACTCGCCGGATGCGGAGTAAATGAAAATAATATCGCACGCATTGCCGCAGAAACCGGAATCAACGAGTTTCATTTCTCGGCACGTGAAAGTATTCAGAGCGAAATGATATTCAAAAATGAAGCTGTCTCCATGGGAGGAACAGTACACATCAATGAGTACGAACGAAATGTAACTTCCATACGAAGAGTAAAAGAAACGATTGATGCCGCTTTACATGGATAAATATGGCAGCAAGGGATGAGATATCGCTTCATAATAGTACTAATACAAGACAGAAATGGTGAACATACAGCCTTCAAGCCTTTTGTTCACCATTTCTTTTTTGCATCATTACCAACAGTATCTCAAAAAACTGCTATACTTTTATTTATAAATATGGAATTATCGTAATATAAATACCAGTAATAATAGCCGAAGTAATTACTCCCGAGATATTAGCTCCCAAAGCATCTCCCAGAACAAATGAGTCCGGATTATCTTTGCTTACAATCTTTTGTGCAACCTTCGCGGTAGTAGGTACACAGCTAACAGCTGCAATACCGATTACCGGATTGTAATTACCCCGTTTAATAATATACATGATATATCCTCCGATTATTCCTCCGATACCGGAAAGTAATAATGCTACAATACCTAATACTAATAGTTTCAAGATCTTCGGATCGAGCAACAGATGTGCATCACAAAGTACACCGAGCAGTACGCCCAACATAAAAGTGGAACCATAAAGCAACGGACCACTCACAAAATCATAGATATGTTTCATACCCGACTCACGAACAGCAACACCTAGGAACAAAGAGAAAAACAAAGGAGAAGCTACCGGGAACAAGAAACAGAGAATAGCACAAAGAACAGCAGAGAAAGCCAGTTTCACTTTAGCATCGTAATTCTTCGGAGCTTTCTTTGTCACCATCTTAATAGCGCGGAAGCGTTTGGGAACCAAAAGTTTTACCAAGTAAGGATAGCCTCCATACGTTAAGCCCAAATAAAGATAAGCAACCACCGTAATAGGAACAAAGAGATGCTTTGCCAATGCCAACGAAGTAAACAACACCATTGGTCCGTCGGCTCCACCCACCATAGCCACAGATGCACTTTCTTTCAGAGTCAGACCAAGAGCAGAAGCAATAGGTACTGTCAGAAAAGTGCCCAGCTCTGCGCACAAAGCCAGAAATATACTTGCAAATGGTTTCTGAAGCAGGAAGCCGACATCTAGAAGCGTCCCGATACCCATAAAGACAAAACAAGCTATCAGCCCGTTACTAAACGTCAGGGTATAAACAGGTTGCAGGAAATCTATCTGCATAGTATTCATTAATTGATCCGTATCTGAAAGCATCGGATCGAGAAAGAGATTACCCAGTGTACCGTCAGGCATAATGAGGGTTCCGCAGTTGATAGCTACCATTCCCAATCCCATCGGAATCATTACCATCGGTTCGAGTATACCTTTCCAGCCTAAATAGATCAGTAACAAACCGAGAAGTACTAAAAAAACTCTTGCAGAAGCAAGCACCCATCCGCTTGCCATCATTGTACCAATACCTTGAAACAAGGTAGCAAAATCTATATTTTCCATAAATTAGTTTTCTTTTATTGTTTGTTGTTAGTAAGTTTCTTTGAGTTCTTCTTATTGACATGCGCCTGCTCTTCTTCCCGAAGAAAGAATTCGCGGGTATCCTGTGAATAATAATAATTCATCAGATTATTTTCAGAAGCTCCCGGACTCACGCCATGATAATAGCCGGAATAGCCAGTAAAGTTTCTGTCGATCCCCTTACTGTAATCTTCACGGAAATCTCCCAAAGCATCTTCATCTGCAATGGGAATCTGTCGGACTAATCTCTCCACCTTTTGCCGATGCTGACGCCAGCGTCGCAAACGGAGTAGCTCCAAACGGTGAGAACTATAAAAATCAAATGAATCGGCCGCATAGGCAATCAACTTAATGACCGCAGCGACAAAAAAACCGATGAGGAACGTAAGCCCCATCATCGCAAGAGTAGATAGTAATAAATGAATCATAGTAATATAAAAAATTAGGTTGTATAATCTTATTCAAATATCCTTGCTTTTATACGACGTAACTCCCGTTTCACAACGGGAACACAATATTTTAATCCTTAAAGACAGACACATCAATATCCGTCCTTTGTTCCAAGTCATAGGAAATACATTCTTTGTTTTCCATGTTAACATGAATAAAACTAAGATAATAAATAAAGAAAATGATGGTAGATGGAGGATCTGAATAGGCACCTCACCTTACCCAAAGATAAGAATATAGTCTAAATGAGAATATGCGCCAATGTATAGACGTAATACTTACACGAATATTTAGTGTAATTGACATCAAGGCCGGTATGCCCCAAACGATTCTCCGGAAGCATAACATTCAGAGAGCTCAATATCTGTATAATGACAGTATTGGTATTGAACTTCAGGTTCTTGAAAGGAACAATGCTTCTCGGAAAAGAGATATTGTCAAAAATGCAGTCACTAACATTACAAGTGGATGTCTCGTCAACAAACTGCGAATGAGAATCTTTACCTGGCTTGTCGAAGCCGGCAGAAGAAACGCAACAGCATGACACTGCTTCATATCGCATGTCATTAGACGAGGTTTCAGTTTTTTTCTGAAATCCCTGCAATTCTTTATTGGAAACATTACTAAATCCCAATACCAGAAATGCACATGCTAATATGCAAAAAATGTACTTAGTCATAATTTGCTGCAAACGTAATCATTCTTTTCCGAAAAAACGCATTAAGGGCAAGAATTAACGATTATTGTATACCTCCTCTTTTCTATAACCCATGTACAACTTTCATCAATTGCTCACCCAAACCGATTGTATATCCTTGAGAAACAAAGACTACCCTATTAAATGTATCTGCAATGATAAACACTGGCAGAATAGAATTGTTTAAATTCATAGCCTGCACTATTTCTTTGCGGATGCTGTCATCGACATCAATACCGTAAGTGATGGTAGACGGAAGTCCTTTGAATTCGTCGGCATTAAATTTCTTGTATTGTTCTTCCGAAGGAAAAAGAAAGACCATCTTACGCCCCCATTGTTCGAAGTCATTGCCCAAAGCGGCTATATCTCTTAGCGCATGATTGGTAGGTTCCTGCCCTACTCCAAGCACAGCTACTATAAAATAGCCACGTCCACAGGTTTGCAGAATACTCCGCTGTTCAGTGTTGTCAACCGGACGATAGGTCGCTTCCGAATTAAAATTGCCGATCACTTGCACCTGATCTTTGCTTTCACGCATCACAAGGTCAACGGTGGTTGTCTTACCGGGTTCTATAGTAAAAAATGTACTGTTGGAAAGCACCGCGCCACTTGCCAACCGAGTTCCGGTCACCATCATATAATAGCCTTCATCAAGCTCTCTCCCATATTTTAACAAATTACGCCAGGTAGTTCCATCCCCCATATCCGTCTCTCCTTCGTCATAATTAAGCAACTGGAATGTGCCGTTTTTAAACTTGGAAAGAGTGAAATGCGAATAATATTTAGGATCTTCCACAGAGCGGATAGGAGTATAAGTAGCTTGCAATACTCCCTTTCGAGACTGTGCAGCTTCTGCCGTATCGAAGTTGACATCTTCCTTTGCAAATTCTTCATTTAGAATCTGCACCTTTCCGGTCACTTCATCAATCCAGGCAGCGGACGCCCATCCCATGCTCCGGTAAGCTGCCACAAAGAATATGTCACGCGACTTTTCATCAGCCACCCGTGCTTTCCATACTCCCATCGGAGAAATAGGAATCTGTTGAGAATTCAGTTCATTATTGATTTTAATCTCTTTTCTGCACCATTCTATTAATACTTTGGGATCACGTTTCATGCTATCGGGCACAGACTGGTACACTGTTTTTTCAATGGCTTCACGAAGTACCTTCTTATAAGGAGTCAACATCTCATTGGCTATACGAGGAGGATTGAGGTACATTCTTTTAAATAAATCAGTCTCTATCTTCTCCCAATCCGAGATATTAGTCAGCAGATGATCATTCAATACATCCAGAGTTACATCGCGGAGATCTTTAGCCGAAAGACTCTCTAATATCCATATAGCCCGTATTTCTTCCCATGAAACAGCGTCTTTCTCTTTTCGGATAGGCGAAAGGAAGTCTTTCAAGGTTTGGTGGTTTCCTCGCGAAGCAACCAGGAAGTTTACTAATTTTTCTTTCTTTTCCGGTTGTAAGGTATTTCCATATAGTTTATCTATCCACTCTTTGGCCTGTTTTTCCGTCATCATTGTTGCTACATACGCATTGCGGATTGAATCTTCCTGCACCATCCGCCGATCATTTTCCGCCCGTTGTTCGGGAGTGACTTCGGGAATATTCGCTCCTTCCACCGAAGGTACAAGATCCATTGGCAAGGAATAGACTTCACCTTCTTTCCTATTTAAAGAGAGTTGCAATGCATCATCTTTTCCAAATGAGATTTTGGCATAACCAAATTGTCCGTTGCGGGATGCCCAAACCAACATATCTCCTTTACCGGCAGTCAGGCTGGCTTTCCCCTCTGCATCTGTATATTTCGTGGCTACTGTATAAAACTCCGCATAATTGTATATCTTAAATTCGACTTTGGCATCTGCTACCGGTTGACCGTCGGCATCCGTCACCGTTACGATAGCTTTGGCAGTAGGGGCATAATTATCAATCACATTGATTTCTGTGTAATTGGGTGTTTCAAGCATAATCTCTTCCGGACCGTTGTAACGTCCGAAAACCTTGGTATGCATCAACATTCCCCGACTGGCAGGGGAATTAAACCATCCCAGGTTCAAAACCGGTTCCGGTTCACAAGCGCCGAAGAAGTACCAATGCCCATCCGCCCATGCTTCCACCCAAGCATGATTGTCATCCGTATGCGCCCAGCGGGGCGTATACACTTGTCGTGCCGGAATACCGACTGCCCGGAGCGCAGCCACCGTAAATGTAGACTCTTCGCCACAACGCCCATACGCTGTTTTGACGGATGCCAATGGTGAGCTGGTACGCGCGTCACTCGGACGATAGACTACTTTCTCATGACACCAATGATTCACCTCCAATATCGCGTCTTTCATCGGCAGTCCCTTCACCCTGTCTTTTAGTTCATCATAAAACACACGACGGGAATCATCCAGATTCTCGTTATTCACTCGGATCGGCAGAACAAAATGACGGAACACTTCATCGGGAATCTCTTTGCCCCAAGGCATCTCGTCACGTGTCTGCTTCGACAGCCGGACATTCTCCAAGTAATAATCTCCCGGATAATCCGTCACATCCCCTATTGGCATATAAGCGTAGAGAAACATCAATGCTTCGCGCTCGTAGACTGACAAAATAGAATCGGCAAAGATCGCAAATAAATCTCCATGAGGAAGTGCCTGTTTTTTCTGCTCAAAGTCTTGAGCTACTTGATTCCGGTAGGATTCTTCTTTGAGGAAGTGAGCATTGTTACAAGCAAACAGTACAATCGACAAAATCAGGACGCACAAAAGATGGGTGAATGTTTTCATATAAGTGTTTGGTTTATTCTATTAATAAGGTTGCTGACTGACAAAAATAGAAGAATATTTTCTGAATACCTAGATAAGTACATAAAAATGTGATAGATAAGAATAATATTGTCATTGATGGGAAAATCCGGGAATTTTGTAACAGGTTTGTAATATAGACCGTGTTCGAACCCTTATAAAAAGAAAATTCAAAAGAAAAAGAAGATTTTTATGTTTTACAGCATATAATTCGAAAACAATTTGTATCTTTGCAGTGTTATTAGAGAAAACAAGATGTAAAACCGCTCTTCAAAACGTGGAGGGCAAAAAAAGAGGAAACAAATTATGAAAAAGAATGCAAATGAAAAAATTATGATGTTACAGTACCGTATTAAACGCTATCAAGCAATGGGAAATGGTGCCATGTGCCAAACATTAAACGGTAAACTTCAAAAACTGCTGTCACAGCAGGTTGCCATGTAAATAAACACACTAATTATAATAAATAGAGCGAGGAACTTTCGAGTATCCTCGCTTTTTTTATACATTTGCAGAAGAAAGATAATAAAACACATTATGAAAAAGCTATTTATGTCGGTTGCGCTCCTCTTATTGGTCGTAACCTCTTTTGCACAAACACCCGGTTATGAGTTCACAACCGTTGTGTCCCACCAAGCAACGCCTGTTAAAGATCAGGGTTCCACAGGAACCTGTTGGTGCTTTGCCACCGCTTCTTTCATGGAGTCGGAACTGCTCCGAATGGGAAAAGGAGAATATGATCTCTCGGAAATGTTTATCGTCCGCCAAAAGTACATGAATCAGATGGAGGACAATTATCTCCGTCGTGGTAAAGGAAGTATCGGTGAAGGAAGTTTGGCACACACTTTCAAAAACGCTTATAAGAAAGCGGGAATTGTTCCGGAAGAAGTGTACACCGGATTGCCGGGCGATAACAAAGACCACAATCACGGTGCATTGTCACGCTACCTCAAAGCATTGGTAGACGCAAATATTGAATCTAAAAAGCGTACTCCGCAATTTGATGCGCTTATTAATAATCTGTTCGATATTTATCTGGGCAAGCTTCCCGAAAAATTCACTTATAAAGGAAAAGAATATACTCCTCAATCTTTCACAGAAAGTCTGGGATTGAATATGGATGATTACGTTGAGTTGACTAGTTTCACTCACAAGCCATCTTATGAGACATTCTCACCTGAAGTTCCCGACAACTGGGAAAACCAGCCGATGTATAATCTTCCGTTGGACGAACTGATCGGGGCTATCGACTATGCACTGAACAAAGGATATACCGTATGTTGGGACGGTGACGTTAGCGAACAAGGTTTCTCTTTCAAGAACGGAATCGCCATCAACCCGCAAGTGGAGGATGTGAAAGATTACTCGACCACCGACCGTGCCCGTTTTGAGAAAATGCCTAAATACGAACGAATGGACGAAGTATTCAAGTTTGAACATCCTTATCCGGAAATCAACGTAACACCGGAAATCCGTCAGGATGGTTACGAGAAGTTTGTGACAACTGACGACCACTTGATGCACATCACCGGCATTGTAAAAGATCAGAATGGTACTAAATATTATATCACCAAGAATTCCTGGGGAGCGGAAAGCAACAAATCCGGAGGTTATCTGAATATGTCTGAAAGCTATGTACGTGCTAAAACAATCTGTGTGATGGTACACAAAGATTCTCTGCCTAAGGAACTGAAGAAGAAACTCGGAATTCAATAAATCGCATGAAATCAGCCCCGAAGGGAGATTGACTGTTTCATACATTTATTTATTCGGAACTCTCCATTATATTCATATAACAAAAAAAATAGGGCAACGAAGTATCACTACTTCACTGCCCTATTTTTTTGTTAACCTACTATATTAAATTCTTTGCTCTTTATTTCTTTTTCAATGTCACGTCGCTGATTTCTACAACGCCGCCTTTGTTCTGGGAAAGAATAGCCACATAACAATCTTTCAGAATAGCAGCATCATCGTCTGTATCAGACACTTCCAAGTTAGCATTTGCTTTCTTGCTGCTAATAGCATTTACCACTTGCCCCATATCATAATAAACCACTACTTTAGTCCATTTACCGGCATCTTTAATTTTAAAATTGTACTGTGCGCCCGAAGCATTTGGTTGAGCATCCGCGTCATAGTCTCTACGCATGAAGAAAGTAGTATTGTACTTGCCACTATCGTTCTTTTCCTCATTGGTCTGCTTGATGTATACACTGACCGGAGTTCCTGCTTCTTTAGCTTTTGCATAGAAAGTAAGAACATAGATACCTTTGTCCAAACCATCGGTAATACGTTGTCCCAGGAAAGCTTTATACCAAGAGAGATTCTTTTCGGCACCGGAGTTATCCAATTTCATTGCATTCGGATATTTGGCATCTCCTGTTTCTTCCCAGGCAATAGTAGTTACGCCGTCAGCTTCATTATTCATGATAAACCACTCTCCTGCGGTAGCTTTGTTGGCATTAGTCACTTTAGTCTTCACTTCAGTGGCGAGTTTTTCGTTTTTTATCAGGTTCTGCGCACTTACGCTTACTCCTGCAAGGACCAAAAACCCGGCAAATAATACTTTTTTCATCTTACTGTGATTTAATTGTTTATACTTTATTTTTTCTAGCTTTAAAAATCTATTTCATCCTACTTCACTTGTTGAATAACAAATCCATATTTACCAGTCACTTTCTTTTCTTCAGTCTTTAGTGTGATGCGGTAAATCTCTTTGCCCCATACGTTAGACAGGCGCGGATCATCCAGTTTAATTGTTTCCAGTTCGGCTTTAAACTGCAACGGATAGTTCATTTCCACCTTTTGTCCCTTTACTTCGATGCGGATTTTTCCGGCTGAAGGGAAAGTCACATTGCCCCAGGTTAAAAAATTCATTTGATTAGGAGCAATAGCCTCATCCAACGTATAAATATCACCAATAATGAGTTTTTTATCATCAAGAGCATAAGAGCGAACCCAGCTTTTCACTTTCGCTTCTGCCGGATAAGCAGTAGCTATATCCGTAGAGAACATCCGTTTCTTCTCATCGCAAACGGTATTGGTAGCTTTATACTCCTGCCCGAATTTCTGCGGTACTCCGTTAATCATCGGCAAGTTATGATAGTTGCTCTGCATCGTCCAGATGGTATAGCGGTCCTTGCCGAACGTCTGTTTGGTATATGTACCTACACCGGCATCAATAATAACAGGAATTGTATTTACATATAAAGAGAAGGTTCCTACATCGTTGTGGTTATGGCTTTCGTTATTAAATCCGCCTTTAGCGGCAACAAACATACCGTTCTTATTCTTCATATAACAGAATTCCGTCTCGGGATACCAGGTTACATCCGGCATATCATGTTTCGGAGTTGCTTTTGCCAGCTCATTACAGCAAAGTAGAGATTGAAGCGAACGAAAAGCATCGTTGCCCATGGTAGCATACGGTTTTCTTCCATTCAACAGGTATGCGGCAAAATGCATCATTTCATCGCTGTTTACAGCTTTACCGTACCGATAGATTAACAAAGGATCGCCTCCGCCTTGTGCCGATGCATCAGCAAAATTCACCACCCAGCCATTGCCCACGTATGAGCGGGACATATATTCTCCCATCCGGCGAATCATCGGTTCATTGAACAGAGACAGTTTACCGCCTGTGCCATCAGAGAGTATCTGCAAATAGTCATAGAGCTTTCCGGCAGCATGTCCCCAGTAAGAGGTTCCCTCCTCACAGGCACCATCGGATTTCACGAAGTTGATAAACTTATCGACTGACTGCATGGAGCGATAAACAGCTTTCGCCAACTTATCCTTATTGTTCTCCATCAGTAAGAAACATTGCAGGGCATTGGAGTTACACCAGGGATTCCAGTTGTTGATGATTTCTCCCGGTTTCCAGTTAAAAGCCATCCACCACATTTCGTCGTCGTTCATATACGGATCGAGAATACGTTCTTTGATTGCTTTACGCATTTGCAAGGATACCACAGGATTAATTTTGTCGAATGGTTTGCGGAAGAAATAGTGTACCCAAGCCATTAAAGCTCCGTATCCGCCTGAACCGAGGTCGATAATCTGTTCGCGGAAGTCGGGAAGTGAACGTTTGCTGCTCTGACGGGGCAAGTGTGCGGATAGAACCCATGAATTCATTTCGCAGCTCATATATGCTCCGTTCAGTAATTGGTCGATAAAACGCCCTTTCCCTTCGGCCAGTTCGGCGAGCATCAAGGCGTTAAGTGCCTGGCGGTTGGCGTCATAAGGAACTTCCATTATTTTACGGTTACCGCTACGTTCGTATTCCAGATAAGCGGTGGCAGGTATCAGTTGCCATTTATAGTCGAGGAGTTTTTCGCCGGCTTCGATGAGGCGTTGCTTATTGGGGCCCATCAAAGAATCCCAGGCGGCACGATCTGTATAAGCAGGATAAGGCACCCATGCTTGTTTCATTACCAACACGTTTTTCAACGTAGTTTCGTCTGCCGCTTTTTGCAGCATATTGCGTTCGGTGTAAGCGTTTGCCTTGAAAGAAAAACTTCCTAAAGCTGCTAGTAAAAGAACACAAAATAAATGTTTCATTCGATTCATGGTATTTTCATTCATTTAAGTATTGCAAAGATAACGTATCTGATAAAAAATGAGGTGAGTAAATCATACGAACCTGATGACAAAAAAGTACATACTTCAAAAATAGTACTTTTAATTGCTATATTTTAGGCTTTTAAGTCATTATAAAAGCAAATTAGGTCATTGTAGAAACAATTTAAGTCACTATAAAAACAATTTAAGTCACACGGAAACCGGGTTTTCATTTCGGAAAAACAAAGATGCAGTTTTAGAAAACAGAGGCTTCCTTTGGAGAAAATAGAGGTTCTATTTATTCCAAACAGAGGCTCTGTTTAGGTCAAATAAAGGCTCTATTTTATTTCAAATAGAGTATCTGTTTTACTTCAGACAAAGTATCTGTTTGGATATTCTATCCTCTTTCTTTTTTCATTCTTTAATTCTCTTCTTTTTCATCCCCTATTCTTTCCTCTTCATTCCTCTATTTCTTCCTCTTCGCCTTCAATCCCAATCGCTAAATTCAAAACTCAACTGTTCCCAAACACCGTGTTGTTCATCGGCTTCCTCTTTTGGATTGGAGACGGAAAGACCGATGAGCCGGATTGGATGTTGCTCAAATTCGACACTTTTAAGCAATTCTTTTGCAAGTGGGAGTACCCGGTCTAAGGTGGTGAGTTCCTGCGATTGAGTAAGGCTTCGGGTTATCTGGCTAAAATCATGAAACTTGATTTTCAGGGTAAGCGTGTTGCCTTTGAAGTCTTTTCGCTGAAGACGTTCAATCAGCTCTACTGCTACATGGTATAGTTCGATAATGACCGATGAACGGGCTGAAATATCACGTTCCAATGTACGTTCGCAGCCAATGGATTTACGGATACGAATTGCTTCGACAGGGCGTTCGTCAATTCCTCGTGAGCACTCATAATACAGTGCGCCGGCTTTCCCGAAATGGGCTGTCAGCATTTCAAGAGAGCATTTCCGTAGTTGAAGTCCATTGTGGATGCCAAGTAGATGCATCTTCTTTGCAGTCACCGGACCCACTCCCCAAAAAGACTCGATAGGAAGACGGGCTATAAAATCAAGGGCTTGTTCCGGATGAATGGTACATAAGCCGTCCGGTTTACGATAGTCCGAAGCTATTTTAGCCAGAAACTTATTATAAGAAACTCCGGCAGACGCAACAAGGTTGAGCTGCTCCCGAATCTTCTGCTTTATTTCCTTTGCTATATCCACAGCCAGGGAAATATCTTTCTTATTTTCAGTGACATCCAGAAAAGCTTCATCCAGAGACAGAGGTTCGATGATATCCGTATATTCGTGGAAAATCTCATGTATCTGACGGGAAACGGATTTATAAACATCCATCCTGCCAGGTACAAAAATGAGTTGGGGACAAAGACGTTTCGCCTTTTGCGAAGCCATGGCGGAACGGACACCGTAACGCCGGGCTTCATAACTGGCAGCAGCCACAACTCCCCTCTCTTCAGCATGACCTACCGCTAAAGGCTTGCCACGAAGTTCTGGATTATCACGCTGCTCTACAGAGGCATAGAAGGCATCCATGTCGATATGTATAATCTTTCTCTGCGTCATTGTTTAGGATTAGCAGAGCAAACTTACTATAAATCTCTGGAATAACCTCGAAAAACGGGAGAAATGACGCTAAACGACTTAATATCAGAGTTGTTACGGTGTCAAATGA